>Ga0209700_108317_pt1 | contig 13423 bp, 4 predicted proteins | sample SiratroredBW_FD_187528 | JGI IMG/M metagenome (GOLD analysis project Ga0209700, IMG submission 187528) | Root nodule microbial communities of legume samples collected from California, USA - Siratro red BW (SPAdes) (version 2) | ecosystem: Host-associated > Plants > Roots > Nodule | place: USA... | reverse complement strand
ACTTAGACAACGTGGCTACCTCAAACAACTAAGAAAATCGTTCGAATTTCATTTCCAATCTAACACTATCATTATTTTACATTTTAAAAGTTTTGCAAAACATTTTTGAAATTGAAGGGAATAGTTACGTGGACAGAAACTTGAAAGGAATCGAAATGCTTTTTTGTTTTTATGGTGAAGGAAACATGTTTTTGGAGTTGAAAGAAATTCTGAAAACAATTACACCTTGAGTCTGTACAATTGGTTTTAAAGTGAAGATTCTTGGTCCAGTCCTGCTACAACAAATTACTGACGCAACATATCAAAGCAAAACGAACAATTGAAGATGGTCATTTCTTTTTCTTCTTTCCAACCACTACTGTACTTTATTTATCCTTTAATTCCTCTGTTTGGTACCACTGTTCCTATAAATCCTATCTACTATTACTCAAAACCCTACATGGTCCTCCCTCACCCTCATAACCTCATATAACAACACCCACATGTTTTTTTTTATTGGCCACATTATTTGTTTATTCAATAAACCACATCTTTCTGACCATATTTTTTTTTACCCATAAAATTTGAAACTAGTTATTCTTAAAAACATTATTTTCAGTATCAGTCAAATCAACTGTGTTAGTAAAAATGAAGGATCAAGTGACTTTTTTTGTCTTTACCTTGAATTATAAAGATAATACATTGTTTTATGTTACTTTTTGTTTTCAAAGTTTGTATAAAAGTAAGCAATTAAAATAATATAAAAAAATATTGCAATGGTTTTATTTTATTGTTATGAGGAAATAAGAAATGTCTCTTTCCCTCTCGTCCTTTTTCTTACTCTACTCTGAACCATCCACGCAGGAAAAAGGAACGAAGCCCATTTAAGTACGTACAAAAAACAGTCACATGAGGTGCATTTTTGTATTTATCTTTTCGAGACTTTCAATTTGGGCCGAACTCATGCTGGCAATGTAAATTGGACTAGGCCCATCACCAATATTCCAAGTCATGCATAGCAAGGATGATCAAAATTATCACCGGTTTAGAACTCAGTAATGTCTCAGCCACTAAGCTTGAAGGGTTTCTCTATTTTAGGGACGTAATTAATAATAATAAGGAAAATAATAATAAGAAATGTAGTTAGGGATTAATTTGTTTTTCTGTTTCTGATTCAGTCAAACATAGCAGGATTGTAGGAGCAGCATAATCGTGGGCTATTTTAGTAACCAAGTGGAGTGCAGTTACAGTGTGTGTTCACATAGCTTAATATTGTAGTTGCAGTTCATTTCTAACAACTTGTTGTTTCGTCTTAGATAGATCTCCACCGTAGAGGAGGTTAAAGAGACGGCGGCGTTTCGCTGTCCACCTTGACTGAGCCCTAGCTAGCTAACTTTGTCTGGGTCCTCGCTGAAAGTAGAAGAACTAAGGTGCAATATCAATGGCGGTGAAACCAACGAAAGCGCAGAAGAAGATAGCGTACGATGCGAAGCTATGTCGACTTCTTGATAACTACACCCAAATTCTGGTGGTGGCCGCGGACAACGTGGGATCCAACCAGCTTCAGAACATCCGACAGGGTCTACGTGGCGACTCCATCGTGCTCATGGGAAAGAACACCATGATGAAACGCTCTATTAAACTCCATGCTGAGAGCACCGGCAACAGTGCCTTCCTCAATCTTGTTCCCCTTCTTGTGGTCAGTGCATGCTTTAATATTCTCACAATATGTATACTCTGATCAAATGCTTAACTCTATTTTAACCATTCTTGTTTATATGTATATATTGTTGGTTGAGTTAGGGAAATGTGGGGTTGATTTTCACCAAAGGTGACGTGAAGGAGGTTAGCGAAGTGGTTGCCAAGTACAAGGTACAGTCATCGTCGTTGCTCTTGTTTTTCCCTTTTTTTTTATTTTTTATTTTTGTAATGAAATATGTACAGGCATGTTGGAAGACTGTTTATTGTTAATGTATTGATATATTCATCCTTCCAATGCATGCATGGTTTGATTGATTTTACTGTGCCCATGGACTTGTCGAATTACTGTTCAAAAATTGTTCATTGCCACCAGTGAATTCTGTTCTTCTTCTTGTCTTGTTTCGATTATGCTGCTTTTGCTTCATTAATTTATATGTTAATGGTTGTAGTCCTCGTTAGTCGTTTCAGTTGCAACGCTTTTTTCTTTGTGATCGATTTTGATATTGTTCTTGCACATAATCCTATATGTTTTTACAGGTGGGAGCTCCTGCTCGTGTTGGGTTGATTGCACCTATTGATGTTGTGGTTCCTCCAGGCAACACAGGGTTGGATCCCTCTCAAACTTCTTTCTTCCAGGTTTCTGCGATCTTCTTCTTGGAATGACCCTCTCGATTATATACAAGTATGGTGTTGGTTTACATCAATTTGTTATAAATATAAAAATTTCAGGTGTTGAACATTCCTACCAAAATTAACAAGGGTACTGTGGAAATTATCACCCCTGTGGAACTCATTAGGAAGGGTGAGAAGGTTGGGTCTTCTGAGGCTGCATTGCTCTCGAAGCTTGCGATAAGGCCATTCTCATATGGGCTTGTTGTGGTTTCTGTTTATGACAACGGTTCGGTGTTTAGCCCTGAGGTTCTTAACCTCACTGATGATGACCTCGTTAATATGTTTGCCGAGGGTGTTTCCATGGTCTCTTCACTGTCGTTGGCTATCTCCTACCCAACAATTGCAGCTGCACCACACATGTTCGTCAATTCCTATAAGAACGTCGTAGCTGTCGCAGTGGCAACAGAATATTCATACCCCGAGGCTGACAAGGTTAAGGAGTTCTTGAAGGTATTGCTCTAATATTTATGTGTTCTATGCCATTCAACATTAGCTTGGACAGAAAAACTAAGAGCATGCCACTTTTTAATCATGCTTTTTCTAACCAATTGAAAATTATAATGTAGAGAATTCTTGAGATATTGTTTTCATTTTTAACCGTTGACATGATGATTGCAGGATCCTAGTAAATTTGCAGTAGCTGTTGTTGCCGCACCTGCTACTGATTCTGCTCCAGCGGCTGCCTCCAAGGTTGAGGAAAAGAAGGAAGAAGCAGAAGAATCTGATGATGACATGGGCTTCAGTTTGTTTGATTAAGTTGTCAATGGTTATATTGATTATAGTTTAAATATTGCTGTCTGGTTTGGTAAAATAGACTCTTGTTTAGGTTTTATTTTCTATTTTGATCATTCCTGTGGTTTCCTATCATTCCTATTTTAGTTATTGAGTTAGGCTCACATAACTTACTAGTGTGTTGGAACTTGGATTATTTTCCATTTGGCTATTACTACTATTCATGGTTGAGGTTAATTCATTGAAGTTGCAAACTTTTGAAAATGAAAAAGGTTCATGGCCATGTTTGAACAAAGAAATGGTAACTCACCTACATTGAGACCCAATAAATAGAGTATGGCCCAAAAATTAAGCATGCACCCTTTTCATTTGTTGCTATTTTTCAACTAACTCAGGTATTGGTGTTTTCAGTACTACTTCCCACCTTTGCCATTGCGTTAAATCAAACACCTTGTTTGTCCACCACCTCAATTCTCTGGTATAGTGGACCATATAGAGACCCTTCAAGGCTTAAGAGTAAATATTGTTAAAAAATTGAAAGTCCACCAGCAACATTTATTTATAGATAGCAATTTGTTTCATGGAATGGTGAGGATGATGCATTTCATGGTACCACGGAATGGCCATTTTGCCTAGGTTTGGCAGGAAACAAAGCATACCTACCAGCCCTAAAAATTTGGTTAATTTGATGGTTGTATAAAGTGACATAATTCAAACTATATCCATATCCAGGTATTTGAATTCGATATCACGATTATAAGGACATACAAGTATTCCAAATTGAACCATTTAAAAGTAATTAGGAGTAGTTAGTTTGATTTAATTTATTCAAATATAATGTAGTTTATTATATTTAAATATTATTGTTATAACTGTTGCTTAACATTATACAGATGATTAGTAGGCCTGTGCTATTTGGCCCACCTTAGAATAAAGACTGCTATATGAACCTTCATTTTTACTAAACACACGTTAGGTTCAGGAAGGGATGTCAAATCAATTTTAAATTTCAGATTAAAATAATGACTTTCTAGTTGGTAAATGTTTTGCCATAGGTCTTTGTATTTAAAAATATATAAATAAATTAAAATTATCAGTTATAAATTATTTTGTATTCTAATCAGGAATGTTATGAAACTTTTGTCTGCTATACTGCAGTTTGATTTGATTGCATTTTTAGTCTTGAAATTTAACATAATTAGACAAACTCGCTTTTATATTAATACTTGTTTCTGTGAATTACATGAAAATTTTAAAAACCTTTATGAACATTATTAAAAGACTTGATTTTTGACATGTTCTTGAGTGTTACAACTAAAAGTAAAGTTCTTCATTTTTACCACCTTCACTGTTGAGAATAATAGTTTAATATATATATATATATATATATATATATATATATATATATATATATATTACTTATTACCACAGTCTTGTTACTTCTACTCTTTTTTTTTTTATATTACTGCTTTTAAAGACAAAATTTAGTATTTGACTTAGAAAAGTACCATTGATCTTTCGAGAAGAATACTGATATTGAAACACATTCTATTTTCATGTTAGTCATAAGATTTGTTAGGACCACCTTTTTAAATATAAAGACTGATAAAACGATATAAAAAATGAAATTAACTTTTTTATAGATTAAAATTAATTTGTATATAAATTAAAAAAAATAGAGAAGTTATGTGAAATAGTTTTACAAATCAGTTTTGATGAAATAATTCTAGTTTATGATTTTTTTTTAACTTTTTATTTAAAATAATAATTATTGTAATTTGTTTTTCAATGACTATGATTCATAAATATAATATTGCTTGAATAGAGTAAAATTACTATAAATAGTACAACTACTATTTTTAGAATATTTTAAAAATATTGATAGTACTAATTTAATTAAAAACAATTCTATATTATTGATGTTGCTGTAGAATTGTCATATTTTCTTCCTTCCAGCTGACATGTTTTCCTAAAAGTGGTAGGGATAAGTAAATGGACCTAAATGTTTAGGTACAAATACAGCAGCAGATAGACGGAGAGAAAAGAGGTTAAAAATAAAATAGTCATTATATTTTTCCTGTAGATTTTAAATTTAATTTAAATGCATCGAAAGTAAAGAATCACTTTAATCATGTCACTTTGTATAAGATATTACCGTTAAATTTTTGTAATAAATACTTCAAAATTCTGGACTTTGTTTTAAAATAATTTACAACATAACCCAAAATTATAAAGATTTTAATTTACATCGTTCTGTATGTATATCTGTTAGTAAAAGTGGAGGATAAGTTTGATATGAGATGTGAAACGCAAAAGACACGTGGAGTTAGAATGAGAAAATCTCTGGCTGTGTCACCCAACAGCCAACTGGGAAAGAAAGGGACTGAAAATGAGAGGGCTATGGTTCCAAAAGTCAGTGCACCAAATGAGTCTCATCGTTGCCTGCATTTGAATTTTGAACCCAAATCACAGCAACAACTTACACATGGATAAATTTCATCCCACATCCCATCAATCATGGCCCAAGTTCGGTATCCCTCATTCCAACATTATCTCTTTCCAACACCCAAACAACCATTAATGTACCACAATCTTGTAATTTTTTTCAAAATTTACCATATATGATTGTTGTACAATAATATTTCTTAATAAACATGTAAAAATGACAAGACCACATTTTTGAGGTGCTAGTACATGGCGGCTACCCCCTATAGTATTGGTTCATTGATTGATTCATGGATTCAGAGTCCCATGTAATCCGCCACAAAACATGCTTCTTTTATGTTATTATATTATACATACATGTTTTTTTAGCAGAAAAACTCTTACTTTGTACATAATTAGATTTTATATTGACTTGTATATCATACATATCAAAATCAAATTATTTTGAATTGACTAGTTGGTACGATTTTGATGAAACTCTGTGTTTATCACTTTTACTTAACACTTTATGGTACACGGGCAAAATATAGCAGCCCAATATTAACAATCTGGTGACACGTGGAAGCATCCTGTGGCACAGTTGTGAACCGTCAGAACAACCTGATGTGTCTATCTTTGGCCGACAGCGTAAGTGCACCCCCACATCACAATTGTCATCGAGTTATTCTTAAAACCGTCGACACTTCACAATTTTGTTTACGCTAGATTCCGTTTATTTTGTAACGGGGTTCTATTTTTTTTAATAACTTTATATTAGGTCCACAGATCATTTTAATTTATTTTAAATATTAAAATATAAAATATTTTTTAAAATTTATGTCATTGAAACTAACTTGTTTTAATTTTAGTTATAAAATTTGATATATAAATAAATATAAGTTATAATCTTATATAGGTTTTAAATATATTATTGTTATTCTATAAAACATATTCACTTTCAAATTCATGGATACATGATCATAGTTCATTTAAATTACGAGTTAAATGAATTAAAATAAAGATAGTCTAGATTATAAGTTTATTTTGTCTAATCTAACTCGTTCCGCAAACTATTTAGATTAATTTGTCTGAACGAATCTACTTTGATTGCTATCATTATTTTTAATTTTGTTAATTGTATGCAATTCTTTGTTAATCGTATGCAATTCTTTGTTAATCGTGTTCTTTATTTCAAGAATCACAAAAGAGAAAACCTTAACGTAAAGAATTGTTTCCTGGAAAATTAAAAAAAGTTAGACACTCGTTAGCTATATACCAGTGCCTATTTTAAGGCAGAGACTTAAAATTCTGGAAAGGTATAATTTATTTATTTCCAATATTTAACACGGGTATTAAAAAAATTATAAATATTTCACATGTATCACATGTATTGGAGGATGAATTAAACTAAAATAAGGAGCGAAGAATGTTATAAAGAATAGTGATGAACTATGTACTAATAGTAAGTTAACAAGTTATTAATCAATAACAATATTACAAAACTCGGAATGGGAGGGATCCAGCTCTGCAAGCTGCAAAAGAGAGAATGAAATTGGAATTATAGAAACGCATTTTCATTCTCAGAAGTCAAAAAATGAAGATAGTCATGAGAGTGGGACATGGCTGGTTAGATGGATTGAAGAAAATTTGTGACAATTTACATTTTTTTTCCTTTGTGGGGAGGGAAATTAATACGAGTTTATCCAATTTCATCTTCTTTTTGTTTCTATTTTATAGAATTGTGTAACTTGCTTTTACAATGAATGTGGATAGAGACTGAAAGAGACTTAAAACTTAAAAATGAATAAACACCATGTTGAAAGAAGAAGGAAACTTCATCCTCAAAACGCAAATTGTAATGTTTAATCTAAATTCATGAAAAGAAAGTGGCAGACACAACCGCATGATCTGTTTAATTTAAATATGTGAATCTTTATGATTTTCTTACAGCTAATTTTTTATGTGTGTAAAGTAGTGCAATACAATCTTTATATAGTAATAGAAATAAGATTTAATTATTTATTTAGTTCCTTGTTTTTTTAGTTATTTTATGTTTATTTTTAATCTCTTTTATGATCTAAATTTTCAAAGACTAAAAACATTACAAATAATGTGTGTAGAAATTCAAAAGTATTTTTTAAATATAAAAACTAAAATTTTAGATTTTTTAAAATTATAACAAGTAAATGAATAATTTAAACTATTACACCAGGATAAGAATTGACTGTGCTCTGTTTTATTTATATTTTCTGGCAATATAGCATGACCAAATTTTTAAAGAATGTATATATATCCTGAAAGACTGTGACATGAAAATTAGCCTAAAGCTATAAATAAATTCTTCCATGTCATTTAATTTTTATTTTGGGTAAAATATGAAAATTTCCTTTTTTTTTTAAATTGTTTGTTTTTGGTTTCGTTAACTTTAAAATGTATCACTTTTAGTTTTAAAGAGTTTAAGTAACTTCTTATATAAAGAAAAGAGTAGTTTATATCAAGTTTTCGAAGTTCAAGGATAATATATTTCAAAATTAAAAAAAAAAGCAGAAACCATCTTTTTTTAAATCAAAACTGAATTAAAAAGAAAACTATAGCACTTTAATATTTTTTTAGGAGTTAAACATCAATATACGTGGGACCTGTTTGGATTACATTGCCATGCTTTCTGTAAAAAAGGAAATTGTTTTGTTTACAATAGTGAGTGAGATTTTTCTAATATGTGGAGATCAATGTCTTTAGGAATGATCTATCTTACATTACAGGGTCATCCATTCCCCTATTTTATGTGATAAGTATTATGTGTAATAGATAAAGTGAGAACTCTTAACTAGGTTGAAATTAGAAATTAGAAAAATAATCAAGATATTTGTAATTATATAAAAAAATAAAATCTAACAATTTAATTATTAGAATAATAATATTAAAATAAAGTATTTTATAAAATATCAAAATAAAAAATACTTAATACAATTTATCATCTTAATATTTTTAATTTATTATAATAAAATATGGATATTGATAAATTGTTAATAATAATTGATTATATAAAAAAATTGATAATTGTTTATATCATAAAATATTTATGATATAATTGATTATATTAAAAATTAATTAATTATATTGCAAATATTTTAATATATTTACGTATATAATGTATTAAGTTTTTAATCAATTGAATATAATTTTTCACACAAATCTTTCATGTGTATTAAGAAAGATATGAGAGCTTGATTTCATTTTCGGTAGTTCTTATTTTTTATTTCTTATGTTTTTTTTCCTCTGTTATGTATTTGTATGTGTAAATCCCTTGGTAGAAACAAATAAATATTTAAATTGTAATATTCATATTATATATTTTATAATAATTAACAATTAATAAGATATGAAAAATTAAATACATTTAATATCTACTAATATAAAACTATTTTTTTTAGATTAGTTGTTTGTAAATGACTGCTAATTAACCTTTTTAGTCATCATAAATATATAATTGCTGGTTGTTCCAATTCTCAGTTTAATCGGTGTAATGTAATTTGTGTTGCTTTTATAGTAAATGGTTTTATTTTGTTCTGCATTATAAAAGATGAAACTGACTGCTACTGGGTATCTTATCTTCTGACACATGACAAAGTTGGGGAATTCCACCGATAAGTTTCTTGTTAAAGAAATTATTCACACTGAAGAATGTTTTCATGATTATTATTCAGACTTTTAATTGAGCCTCTTGGATTACCTTTTTTTCTTCATAATATTTAAATAAAAAAACATTGTTTATGAAAAAAAATTAATAGCAGTGAAGGTAAAATTTATTGGTAGTGAAAACCGTGTTGGATAAAATAAGCAGTGGATGTGGTGGAGTGTGGGCGCAGTGGTTTTCCCAGAAAGCACGGGCAAATTGGGCAGCAGTTTGTCACAAAGAAACTTCAGGCATCAGTACCAAATAACCATTCGCATTCTGCGTATGTAGTCTACTCCTACATTTTCTTCCTCGTTAAGGAATGCACACTATCCATATCTATGTTCCATCTTCTTCCTAGATATATGTATAAATATGGTAGTTACTGTGCATCTGCCCAAACAAAGTCTTCATGAATATTACTTAAAACTGAGTTAAAGTAAGTTCATGAATTAGGCCACTGTGCAGGAACCACACTGAAATTGCTTACTGTTTAATTATTATTATCATTCAGATTGAAAAGGATCTGATCACAGCATTTATGTCAGACCTGTTTATTACTTTATGGATTGGTTTACTTTTTTTTTTTTTTTTTAATCTAGATTCAAAGTGTTTTAGTTACTTGTTTTTGTCTCCAATGAAAGGCAGCATTGTTATTACCAAATTATTAAAAAAAGGTGATTAGTGAAAGGTAGTTCTTTTGTTAAAGTCTTTTGAGTTTTGTAGACAAAAATAGGTAGAATATTAGAAGTGATTAACAAAGTTTGATGACTAATAATTATTAATAGAGTAAATAAACATTTCATAGTTATTGAAAAAATAAGCTAAATTTGATTATTTATTTAGGTTTTAGAGAAGCATTATTTTGACTGTCCATGATGGCGTATCTTGATATCAATAAAATAATTTACCAAACATAGTAGAATAATGCATCTCAAATCTCAACTTCCAACAAAATATGTGACATGCAAAAAAAAAAAAGTTAGAATGATTGGTGGATATAGTGACATGATTCAAAGTGTCCAGAGTCTCTTACTCTTAAAGCATCAGGACATGAAGAGACTATGGATAATGAGATTTATTAATAACTCTAAAGATCAACAACCTCTCAGTGCTTGTAAATATTAAAGTATATAAAAGTTAAAAGAAGTGTAAAATTATAAATAAGTATGATTGGAGTTTGCAAAAGTAATAAAGGTTAATTATTTATTAGTATAAAAATAAAAAAAGGAGTATAATATTTGATGGATTACTGAGTGAGATGGGCCAGGCCCATCTGTTACAGCACAACGCCGAGCGCCGAATGATTGGGGACAGAAGAGGAGGATTGTGAAAAAGCGGTGGGCATTGGCCGAACCAAACGCTGTCTTCCAACGCGTGCCCTGACTTGGACTATCCCATAGCAGCACAACTTTTGTTATTTTAATTATTTATAAATAATTAATATGGTCCTTGAGAGTTGAAAGTAAACAGACACCCTCTTCCTTGTCCTTCACTTTTGGATAAGCTTGAATTTTGCATTGCCGCTCCACCATCCCACAAGATAAATATTGCCTACTTTCCTTAATTCTTCTACAAATAAATATATTATTTATCCCAAACCACTTTCCGTAATTTTAAATCATTCTCAAACCACCGCGACTTTCAAGTTTCAAATACCTCCTTCTTCATGCTCCCAACATTCCCAGTCCACACGTCTTTCAAATTTCACACATCATCACTCCTCTCCTTCCTTCCATATAAATACCCCTACCTCTTCCCTTCCCCTTTTCAATTCAACGTCACAACACTACTTCCCTTCTCTCATACACACAACACAAAACTCCCAAAATGGTTGATTTACATTGGAAATCAAAGATGCCAGCTTCCGACATGTCTACCAAATCTCCAAAACTCTCTCTCCCCGCCAACTCCTTACCCTCTTTGCAACTACCCTTCCGCACCACAGACATCTCTCCCGCTGCACCTTCACTCTGTGCTGCATATGATTACTATCTCTCTCTTCCCCAACTCAGAACCCTTTGGAATTCAAGAGATTTCCCCAATTGGACCAACGAACCAATCCTAAAACCTGCCTTGCAAGCTTTAGAAATCACTTTCCGTTTTCTTTCCATTGTTTTCTCCGATCCCAGGCCTCATTCCAACCGAAGAGAATGGAACCGTAGGATAGAGTCCCTCGCTATTCATCAGATTGAGATCATAGCCATGCTATGCGAAGACGAGGAGCACAATTCTCAGACACGTGGCACCGTCCCAACCGCTGATCTTACTCTAGGTAACACCAACAACAGCGAGAGCCGAAGCTACAGCGAGGTCAGCCTTCTTCCGCGGCTTGCCACGTGGTACAGATCCAAGGACGTGGCGCAGAGGATTCTTCTCACAGTGGAATGCCAAATGAGGAGATGTAGCTACACGCTAGGTTTGGGAGAGTCCAACCTGGCGGGGAAACCGAGCCTGCTCTATGATCGCGTCTGCAAACCGAATGAAATCCACGCGCTCAAGACTACCCCTTATGACGAGCGCGTGGAGAACCACGAGAACCACGCGGTGCATGCCACGCACCAGATCGCGGAGTCGTGGATCCACACGTCGCGGAAGCTTTTGGAGAGGATCGCCGACTCTATCCTCTCAAAGAGGTTGGAGCAGGCGGCAGAGGACTGCCATGCGGTGGAGCGCATCTGGAAGCTGCTCGCGGAGGTGGAGGATCTCCACCTGATGATGGATCCCGACGAGTTCCTGCGTTTGAAGAACCAGCTATCGGTCCGCTCGTCAAGTGGTGAAATGGCGTCTTTCTGCTTCAGATCGAAGGAATTGGTGGAACTGACGAAAATGTGCAGAGATCTGAGGCACAGGGTGCCGGAGGTATTGGAGGTGGAGGTGGATCCGAAGGGAGGACCGAGGATTCAAGAAGCGGCTATGAAACTGTACGTATCGAAGAGCGAGTTCGAGAAGGTTCACCTGTTGCAGGCTATGCAGGCGATTGAGGCGGCGATGAAGAGGTTCTTCTACGCGTATAAGCAAGTTTTGACGGTGGTGACAGGAAGCTCAGAGGCTAACGGCAACCGAGTTGGGCTGAGTTGCGACTCTGGTGACTCGTTGACTCAGATATTCCTTGAACCGACGTACTTTCCAAGCTTGGATGCCGCCAAGACTTTCCTTGGGTACTTCTGGGATAATACCGATAACAAGTGGCCATCAACCCAAACTTAGATCGCATCACCAACACATTTTCACATTTTCATCTTCATGTAATTCACTCTAGTTTGCTACTACATTACATGTCAAAAGGAGATAAACTAAATGTGTAATTTAGAAATTCTTTTTTTCTTTTTAAGAAAAATTAATTTTGTAATGGGCTTTGTTGGTGTAAAATATATACTAAATTATTTTTCGTCTCATGCTTCCAGATTATTATCTTCTTTGGAATGAAATACAGATATGAAATACAGATAGGCACTCTTATTACGTTGGGTACTTTGAAAATGAAGATTAGAATAATTTCGCAGTCCTCAGACTTCTTACAAAGCATTTTTATTTATTTTAAAAAATATAAAATTATTGAGTTATAGTCCGAATTTAGTTTTGATTTATAAGAAATATTTTAATTGCTTCAAAACTCAAAATTATTAATTCTTAGTTTAAAAAATTTACTAAGAAGTGAATAAATGTTGCTTAATTAATGGATGTTTAGATTTTCTAATGAATGTTAATTATGAACATTTTTGCATACTTTACAAACCTTGTCCGCCTATTAAATCAGAACCTGGCTCCCAGTATACATATTATTGTAGTTTCATTATACATATATTATTGAAACCCAGTATACATATTATTGTAGTTTCATTATACATATATTATTGTAGTTTCATTCTTACTGTGATAAGAGAAGATGTTTATACAAAATATTTTTTTATGAAAATGGATTGAGTAGATGTTGATTATGAGATTCGTAATTTCATTCTTATTGTAATGTCATTCTTATTGTAATTTCTTACTGTAATTTCATTCTTACTGTGATAAGATAAGATGTTTATAAAAAAAATATTTTTTAAGATAAGATGTTTATACAAAATGTGATAAGATAAGATGTTTATAAAAAAAATATTTTTTAAGATAAGATGTTTATACAAAATGTTTTTTTTTTATGAAAATGGATCGAGTAGATGTTGATTACGAGATTCACAAAGCCAACTAGACTTCTTCCCTCTTCCACCAAACGTGGAAAAAAAAAAAAAAAAA
>Ga0209700_108316_pt1 | contig 13423 bp, 6 predicted proteins | sample SiratroredBW_FD_187528 | JGI IMG/M metagenome (GOLD analysis project Ga0209700, IMG submission 187528) | Root nodule microbial communities of legume samples collected from California, USA - Siratro red BW (SPAdes) (version 2) | ecosystem: Host-associated > Plants > Roots > Nodule | place: USA... | reverse complement strand
AAATTTAGTCTCATGCAATGTCCAAAGAATGAGTTGGAACGGAAACAGATGGAGAATATTCCTTATGCATCTATTGTTGGGAGTTTGATGTATGCTCAAACATGTACGAGGCCAGATATTAGTTTTGCAGTTGGTATGCTTGGTAGATACCAGAGTAATCCAGGATTGGATCATTGGAAAGCTGCAAAGAAAGTCTTAAGATACTTACAAAGAACAAAGAATCACATGCTTACTTATAAGAGGTCTGATCACCTTGAGGTGATTGGATATACAGATTCAGATTTTGCCAGTTGTATAGATACCAGAAAGTCTACATTTGGCTATGTGTATCTTTTAGCCGGAGGAGCGATTTCATGGAAAAGTGCGAAGTAGTCAGTCATTGTTGCATCCACAATGGAAGCTGAATTTGTGGCATGCTTTGAGGCTACAGTTCAGGCTAATTGGCTACGGAAGTTTATTTCAGGACTTGGAGTTGTTGACAGTATTGCTTAGCCGCTGAAAATTTATTGTGATAATTCCGCAACAGTCTTCTTTTCTGAAAACGATAAGTATTCCAAAGGTGCTAAACATATGGAATTGAAATACTTTGCCGTTAAAGAAGAAGTTCAGAAACATAGAGTGTTGATAGAACATGTTAGCACCGAGCTTATGATTACTGACCCTTTAACAAAAGGGTTATCGCCCAAAGTATTTACTGGTCATGTAAAGAATATGGGCATTATGTGTATTAGTGAATGTTAAATGTTTATTAATGTTATTTAACACACTGAGCTCGTTGTTGTTCAAGTTTCTGAAATATATGTTTTCTACTTTATGAATGTGCATGCAAATTATGATTATGATGTAGAAAACAAATTATGTTATTATTGATGATGAAAGATGACATTATGTTTGAACCCATTACAGACTTCTCATTATGAGGTCATATTAAGGAGAAGGACGATACAGTAGTACATGGAAGGAAATATGTCGATTGAATGACATGTAACCGCCATGACTCTTATTATTCCTATATCTTTAAGTATGACGAATGATGGAACCAATTTTATTGAATGTCCTTTAATGTGCATTATGACTTATGTAATTTATTAAATCATGAAGTATTATAGTATCACATGAGTCAAGTGGGAGAATGTTAGAATTAATAAATAAATTATTCTATAATGTGATATTCTATAATGTGACTCATGTGAAATATTATTATGGGTCTGTATGTGATTTAATAAAACTAAGAGGACATTTTGGTAATTATGAGAAGTGGTTTATTCAATAAATAACTGATAGGTAATCGATCTGATGGACATTGGTTTTATAAAGAACATAGGGTTCTGTCTCTACAGTATAAGCGTTCTTCACAGTTAACCATCAATAACGTGTGTGGAGATTAAAGTGACTGAAGGAGATAGATTGGGTGAAATGGGAATAAAGAGAAAGAGATAAGTCAAAGAAAGAAGATCTCTCATGGATCAAGGTAAGTCTTTCTTTTTATCCTATAGGTGAGAATCATAGATATGATGATCTTGTGGAATGTTTATGATTAATTATTCCCGTTATGTTTTAATTTACAGACATGACCATCCTAAAGTGTGATTTTCACAATTTTAGCAAGAATGGCAGGAACAACAAACAATGTCCAAAACTTTTAGAATTCAAGCAGCAACTAAACTCTAAGATATCAAAATCCATTTTTTCTAGTACTTCATATCTCTAATAAATTTTCTAGTAATTCAATCTATCCATGAACGCTAACATGGGGTGTTTATAAATAAATGTAACTCTGATTTAGAGAGAACACTTGAACTTATTGGTTTAAAGTCACTACTTTAAATTAGAATAAATTGGCGTCCACTATGGGCTAGGTAAATTTTTTCTTACCTCCAATACTAAATTTAACAACAACTACTCAAACCAACGATAAGCAGTCTAACCTAAACCATCTCTACAACAAATTCTAGAAACCATGATAGGGTTGTAGAGATATAATGCAGAACTAAGAAGGAAAGCAGATGCGGCACAAGTAGTGCTTATGTGAGGACACGGAGCAACTGTGTCACCTAATGAAGGAAGCCCTAAGAGCACATGAGGAATTACAAAAAACCAATAAAGAGTTGCAACAAATATGTGCATACAGATGTCACGCGAGCAATCGATTAACCTATGCATGATCTATTCCCAAGTGGATCTTTAACCTTTCTTCAAGGCAATTATGGAGGAACAAGTACCACATTACATGGTACCTAAAATCATGTCGTTCTCTAGGTCAGGCGATATGGAAAGACATCTTAATGTTTTCTAAGCCCAAACGTTGATCTCATGGAGCTCGGATGTTGTTCGATGCAATTCCCGATGGAGCAGTCAACTCTTTTCAAACATTTTCACAGATATTTTTATAACAGTTTGCAGCCAATAATGTTAAGCTTTATCGATTTGCAAATCTGTTTTATGTTAAACAACAGGAGAGTAAGCCCGTGATGAATTATCTTAACTGTTTTTGCAACATCTCGATGTGTATTCATCCACCCAATGAGGAGATGGTCGTGGATCTTGTTGTCAAAAGACCCAAGGCTAACCGTTTTAGTGAAACACTTATTCGAAATAAAGTTGATTCTGTGAGGCTGAAGAATTGATGTAGTGTAAAGGGGCTAAAGAAAAATGTCAGCAGCAACAGTAAGTAAAGACAATGGCCATGAGTGGAGGCACACGAGGGAGGATGACCACCATTAGAGGAGACGGGTGGATCGTTGGTACGTGTCATATGTAACTCAAAGGCTACAAGAAAAGAGAAAAAGACTATAATGGCAGACCCATAAGGCCAACCATGTATGTTCAAACACATATTGAAGGACACTGTGTAATATTAATTAATAAGTATAGAGACATCACTCCTTAAAAAATATGATAAGGATAATTTATTGAAGAATAGGATGTCACTAAAACTTTTTTACTCAACTAGCACTTTTTTATTTTTTTATTTTTCTCAATAGTACTTTTTATTTTTTTATTTTCCTCAATATCTTTCTTTATTTTTTAATTTTTGAAATAACACTCTTTTGTTTTATTTTTTATTTTTTTTACATTGAAATGACACTCTTTTGTTGAATTTTTTATTTCACTAACACCTATTTATTTTTTATTTCTTTCCATAGACCTCTTTACTCTTTAATTCTTGAAATAACACTTTCTTTTTTCTTTTTTGTTTTTTAACAATGAAATAACACTCTTTTATTTTTTTATTTTTATTTTTCTTTTTTATTTTTTTTACAGTCAATACATTAATTATGATTATTATTTTTCATTTATTTTTTCTTTTTTATTTCTTTTTTTATGATTTTGTGATTGTATTTTATTATAATAATTTACTGATTTTATTTATGTATTAAAATTGATATTGGAAGAAAAAATTATAATAAATTATAAAATTGTTATTTAAATTAAAAATTGTATTTTTAATTTGTTAAAAATATATCTAAATAATTAATAGCAAAAATAAAATAAAATTGTTGAAGTAATTTTGTAAATAAATATTAATTAAATGGTTTAAAAATTTTAAATAAAATTTAATTTATTTGTGAATTGCTTTTAAATGTTATGTTTAGTGCTTAAAAATTGTTAATTATTGAAATGATGCAATACATGTTGAACATGAAGAGGAAAATAAATGACAATCATATATTCATTAAATAATTTAGTTAACCGTACAGAAAATACTTTGTGTGGAATGAAACATAAATTTTATATTTATCAAAACTTAAATTTTATCTTTATCAAAAAAATCAATTTCATCTTTATCGAAAATCAAATTTTATCTTTATAAAAAATCAAATGATATCTTTAATAAAATATCAAATTTTATCTCTATCAAAAACCAAATTCTATCTTTATCAAAAATCAAAATTTATCTTTATCAAAAATCAAATTTTAGCTTTATCAAAATTTTATTTGGTTTTTACCATTAATTATTTAGATATTTTTTTAACAAACTAAAAATACAAATTTTAATTCAAATAAAAATTTTATAATTTATTATAATTTTTTCTTCCAATATCAATTTTAATATAAAAATACAATCACAAAATCATTATAATTTATTTTAATCTAATTTATTATGCCAAATTTAAATGTATTATAAAATATAAAATAAAATAATTTATCAATTTTTTCCTATTGTAATTAATTAGTTAAAAAACCTATAAAATATTTCATTTTAGTTTCTTTGTATTCCTTTTTTTAAAAATTTTAATTGAATTATTTTTATATTATTTTTTATCTTAATTTTAATAAACAAGTAATCACAATTTTTAATAACTATTACAGAAAAAAGAATGTTATTATAGAAAATCAAAGAGTGTTATTTCAAAAATTAAAGAATAAGAAGTATTATTGAGAAAAATAAAGAATAAAAAGTATTATTGAGAAAAATAAAAAATAAAAAGATGTTAGTGAGGTAAAAAAGTCTATCTTTTAAACCATGTGTTGATTTACGAGGGATGACAATAACCATTCTTTCTTAAATTTTTTGAGTATGAAGGATGACAATAACCATTCTTTCTTAAATTTATTGAGATTTACTAGCATAATAAATCGTATTCATAACTTTCCAAATTTAAGCAACAATAAATTTATTGAGATTTACTAGAATATCAAAATTTGTTTTTCTAATATTTCCTATTTTTCTCATAACTTTTCTAGTTATTTATTCTCCCCACAAACATCAAAAAGGGAGAAAGTCCTATAAATAAGATGCAACTCTAATATAAAGGAAACACTTAAATTTATTAATTTAAAATTATTACTTTAATTCTGACTTAAAGTCAGTAATATGAATCATAATGATATCAAGTAGTTCACGAGTTACGTGTGTTTATCTCTTCACGAGTTGACCTAAATGATGCCATATTTGAATACCGTGTGTTATTCGCAATCCAGCAAATCGTGAGAGTACCACAATCTTGACTACGGCGGGGCCGCGTACCTCCATCACAAAACAGAGAATTCGGCCATTGCGTTATATACGAGAAAACTTATAAAAAATACCACTTGTTTGATATGAAATATTGAATACATTGTATATTCAGCGACTATGTTTTCACACTATCATTTTTATCTTATATTCAAATTATAACTCTATATATTATTATGTTATTATAACAATTTATTTATTATTATTATTATTTTAATAACGAAAAGTAGCTATTAAATGAATGTAAGAAAAAGAGAGGGTCTCAAAGGAAAATTTTCCTTGTATATTATCAACACAAAACTCTAAATATAATTAAAAAATATTTACGGTCAATGTACGTATTCTCCCACATTTAGTGACAAGGGGTGCCCACTACGCCACTAGATTTTATAAAGGAGATGATATTACATGTTTGGAGCAGCTTTTTTACAACGACTTACGGAAAAAATAAATAAGTTAATAAACTATTTTTTCACAAGTTAAAACAAGTTGTACAAATTAAAAATAAAAATTTAATTTGAATAAAGTACATGTAAGAACTTATAAATTTGGCTTATAACCATGTAGAAGTGAGACTAAGGTAGAAAGAAACTTAATCATTAGATCTAAGATAATTATCTTTTGAAAACTTCACATCGACCAAATATTGGATTCTAAACCATATCTACCACAAATAAACTTTTAGGATTCTAAAACATGTTTGAAGAAACTTTTTTTATAAGAATTTTGAGAATATAACAAAATTAAATAAATAGATTCATAATAATTTTGTTATATTCTCAAAATTCTACTAATTATATCACATTCCATTGATTCTTTCATATATAGGTGTCGCAACTGATATCACATCCCATTGATTCTTTCATATATGGGTGTCGTAACTGAGGGGAGACGACGACAAAAAAAGTAGAAAATATAAAATTATAGAATAAAATTAATAGAGGAGTTGGTAAAAAAAAAACAAATAGAAGAGTTGTGGGGACGACAACAAAAAAAGGAAAATAGAAAATTATAGAATAGAATTAATAGAGGAGTTGGTATAAAAAAAAACAAATAAAGGAATAGTGAATATAATTTATTATGAAAAATTATAGAAAATTGAAGATAAGAAAATAATTTACGAAATCAGAATGAAAAGTTTGGGAATCGGTTAGAATGTTTATTTTTTTCAGAAAGAATAAATGAAAATGCAAATAAAAACAAAGAAAATATATATTTTTATTTCTAGGGCCCGACAAGAATCAACCTTGCTCCTACGTATTTTTATTTATGATGGAAAATCAAGATTTACGTAGTTCTTGATAGAAAATTGTTTGTTAGGGGGTGTTTGATATGTTTTTTTATTATTTTTTATTATCTTTTTTATAATTTGACTATTTTTTATAAATTTTATGACTCATTGATAGGACTATCAGGAGGTGCGATTGACCATGCTCAACACTCCTTTCATGCATTTTCGTATCAGATATTGCTTGACGTGTGTGGTCATTTGAATATCCAATAAAATTATATTTTAAAAAAACAAAGCTCGAGAAGAAATAATGTGTCGGTGAAAAATAAGTATCACAAGTAATAATAATTAAAAACTAACTATAGGGATCCATATTTTTTAAATAAAACAAATGGGTAAAAGTCAATCAACAAAGTTTGCTCAAAAAAGGCTTTCGGTGAAGGTTTTGGAAAAGGTTAAAGGGCACGCGGAAAGGCATTCGGCTAAGGCTTTCAAATACGAATTTCAGTAAAGACATTCGATTTTGGTTTAAGGGCATTCGATTTTGGTTTAAAGGCATTTGAGTTTAGTTTAAGGGAATTCGGTTTTGATTCCAAGGCATTCGGTTTTGGTTTAAAGGCATTTAGTTTTGGCTTCAGGGCATTCGATTTTGGTTCCAAGGAATTTGGTTTTGGTTCCAAGCAATCGATTTTGGTTCCAAGGCATTCGGTTTTGGGTTAGAGGCATTCAATTTTCGGTTAGAGACATTCGATTTTGGGTAAGAGGCATTCATTTTGGGTTAGAGGCATTCAGTATTGGGTTAGAGGCATTCGGTTTTGTGTAAGAAGCATTTGGTTTTGGGTTAGATACATTCAATTTTAGGTAACAGGCATTCGATTTTGGGTTAGAGGCATTCAGTCTTAGTTTAGAGGCATTCGGTTTTGGGCTAGAGACATTATTTTAACACAACAGTAACCACTGCGAAAAAACTAGCGGTGGTGTTGTAGACTCATAAAAGGGTGCTTATGTGTGCAGTAATGACCATTGTGGAAACACCAGCTGTGTCATGACTCATGAAATGGGTGATTATATGTGCAATAATAACCACTGTGCAAGTATCGGCAGTGGCATTGTTTGACTCATAAAATGGGCGCTTATATGTACAGTAGTAACCATTGTTGAAGCACCAACGGTGGCATTGTTTGACTCATAAGAGGGATAAAGGAACAAGACAATCACATGACTCAGGAGTTAAATTTAGATATAATCCAAAATACGAGTCTAGACTAAAAACAAATATTCCCTTGTTTTTCTATTACTTCAATTGTCCATTGGAGTAGAAAATGTATAACTTAGGATTGCTTACAGTATTATTTTGGCATGATTTATAGAGACCATAATCAGGAAATAATCATGAATGACAATAATTTAAAAATAAAAGCTATAGGATCTAATAACAAAATGCGAAAATGATTCAAAGATTCAAATAATTCAAACATTACCTGTGTGATGACGAAGATAAATTGCACTTTCTTACTATTATTGTTTTCTCCCAAATTCCGTGCGAGAGAATTTCACGTCAATCCTTAGTCCTCTTCTTCCTTTCCTTTTTTTTTCTTTTTTTTTTTCGTTTCTCTCTTTTTTTTCATCCTTTTCTCTCTTCGTTATTTTTTCCAAGTCCCTTCTTCTGCAGATATAGTGGTCTATATAAAATGAATTCCTTTCTCCCTTTTTCTCCGTCTGACTGCTTGGTTCTATATTATCTTTCAATCAGTTTTAAAATTGAATGCTACATGGTTGGAATGGATTCTGCTCTTTGTTCCCGATAAACATAAATTAATTTATAATTATTCCCAAAAACAAAAAGGTGGATTCAAATGAATTTATTTCTAACTATTTTCAAAAACAAAACGATAAATTCGGATCAATTTATTTCTAATTAATTCCTACAAAGGAAACATTAATTGCTTAAAAACAGAACAAGGGATTACTTTTTAAAATCAAGACGGAGAACTCAAATCAATTTATTTCTAAAACAAAATAGTGGATTATTTCCAATTATTTTCAAAATCAATTTATTTTCAATTATTTAAGAAAACAGGATAGTGAATTATTTCCAACTATTTTCAAAATCAGAATGGTAAACCCAAATCAATTATTTGTTTTTAGTTATTTCAAAAAAATAGAACAATGAATTATTTCCTGCTATTTTCTAGATCAATTTATTTCCATAGACAAAACAATGAATTATTTTCAGCTATTTTCAAAATCAAAACGATAAACTGAAATCAATTTGTATTCAATTATTTTCAAAAACATAACTGTGAATTATTTACAACCATTTTCAAAATAAATTTATTTCCAATTATTTCCAAGGACATGACAATGAATTATTTCCAACTATTTTCAAAATCAGAACGGTAAACTCAAATCAATTTGTTTTCATTTATTTCCAAAAATAGAAAAGTGAATCATCTCAAATAAAAAGGAAGAAAACAAACAACACCGTTATGAATATGAATGAGTATGTGAGAGGATTGGGTGAAGGGTAAAGAAGTGGTGTAATGAGTAGATATCATTTTTGTCCAAAACCTTGCCAAGTTGGGCTTTAATAACAAAAAATATCAATTTTCTTTTTATACATTTTTTATTAATTTTTTTTATTTATCTTGCTTCGTTTTGCTATTATTTATAAAGGCTTTATTTTTTATTCATAAAAATCAAATGGGACAAAACTTTTTAATTTAAATAAAAATGATAAAGCCAATGAATATATATATCTAAAAAAAGATAAAAAGATAAATCATATTTCTTTGCATGTTTTATAAAAAAGAAATGTTTTCTACATTTTTTAAACAAAAGAACAATAAATTTCAAACTTAAATTAACTGACGGATTTTATTTATTTATTTATATATAAAAAAATCTTAAGAAATAATTTAATTTGTTCGGACGAAATTGGGTGTTTACATGGGGCACCGCCATATGGTGGCTTTGGAGTAGGGTTGGAGCATGTTTTGATGCTTTTCTGTGGCCTGAATAACATTTGCAAAACATTAATTTTCCCTCATGAACCACATAAGATTGCGCCTTGACAAAATTAAGAGGGTGCTAGATAAAGGAGAAGAGAAAATGTGTAATTTTTATTATTGACAAATAAGTCACACATACATATATTTATATAATAGTCTAACACACTAAAAGTAGTTCTAAAGTCTTATATGTATTATCGTTCCCATGAATTTATGGGTGATCTTGGGAGCATTATAGTTTATCTCTGAAAGTATGATAAGATGTTCCAAACAAAGATTTTGTAAGAATATTAACCACTTGATATCATTCAGGAAGATGAACTAGATGAACCAACTCTTTCTAAACTTGATCACGTACGAAATGTAAATCAAGCTCAAAATGTTTGGACTTGGAATGTGAGAAGGGATTTGCAGCTAAGAGAACAAATCCAAAATTATCTGAACAGATAAATGAAAGTTCAAATGAAATATGAAGTTCTTTAAAAAGAGACATGATCCACCTAATTTCAACAAGAACAATTGCAATGCTTCTATATTAAACTTTGTATTATTTTTGGATATTGCATGTTGTTTATGAGATCCCTGTGAAACAATATTGGATCCAAGATACAGACAAAATTCTATATAGATTTCCTATCATCCAAGTATGATCCCCAATTAGTATCACTAAAATCAATGATAGATGAAGTGGACCTGCGAATGAGAAAACCATGATGACTTGTTCCAGTAAGGTATCGTAAGATTCATTTGAGAGCTTTCGAATGATGCTCTTGAGGCTGATGCATGTACTGACTAACTTTGTTGATAGAGTAGGCAAGTTTAGGACGTGTAAATAGTTACATGTTGAAGAGTACCAACTATTGGTCTATAGAGTGTACGATCATTAAAGGTGGTTGTGCCATCTTGAGTCAGACATGTGGTAGACGTCATAGGTGTGGGTTGGGACTTAGCTTTGTGCATGCTTGCTTTGTGTAGCAACTGCTTAATATATTTAGTATGAGAGAGGTGAATGTTGGTTTTCTTGGCAAACAACTTCTACACAAAGAAAATAATGTAAAAGACTAAGATTTTTTAATGAAAATTATTTGTTTAAAATATTTATAATAAAAGATATTTCGGTGGAGGAACAACCAATTATAAGTATATCATCAACATAAATTATTATAAAAATAGTTTACAGTTTGGAAAATTTTAAAAATAATGAAGGATCACTAGTCGTGGAATTGAAACCCATCATGATTAAAGTTTGGCTTAACTTGTGAAACAAAGAGCTTGGAGCCTATTTAAGACTATGAATAGCCTTATTAATATATGAACTCACAACTTGAACTATTTTAGGCTTTCCCTTGGAAATTAGGCAAGCCTTGTGACGCTGAAAAGAACCATCTACATTGTATTTGTTCTTGTAGACCCATTTACAACCAATGATGTTGCAACCAGAGGGGAGATCAGTTAGTGTCTAGGTATTATTTTTAACTAGTGCATCATATTCAAGTTGTATAGTTGTGAAGCAATTTTTCAGCTAAAGCTTCCTTTAATGAATTTGGTTCAGAGGATTCAAAAGTAATAACATTATATATTTAAGGTTTGAATATATCTGCTTTTGATCGTGTGACCATATGATGCTTGTTATTAGTCAAAGGTAATACTATATCACTATTTTATGCATATAAAAGAGGTGGTTGTAGAGGAGAATGTTGTTGAGTAGACTGTGAAAGTAAGTTATGGGTTTGCATGTTTACAAGTCGTTTCACAGGGTTGCTAATAGGTAACATTGATTGAAGAGTCGCAACAGATGTAGGAATAGGTGTTATCACAGTTATTGGAACATTGCTATTTGTAGTTAACTATGACTGTAAAGTAGTTTGCTCTATGAATGAGTTAGCAAAAGTAACATAAAGAAAGTAATATTCATTGAAGATTACATGTCATCAAATGTAAACCTCACCAATAGGAGAAAGGCAAATATAGCCTTTACTTTGTGGACTATATCCAAGAAAAAGGCACATAGAGGAGCGAAGATTTTCTTTTATTATTATATGGACGTAGCAAAGGAAAACAGAGACAACCAAATACTTTATGAAAAGAGTAATTTTGTAATTTCTTAAAGAAAATGACATGAGGAGAAGAACCATTTAATTTTTTTTTGTTGGTAAAACATTGATTATTTGAATAGCAATAGTAAAAACTTCACCCCAAATATTTGTGGAAGAGAAACACCAGTTAAAAGGGCCAATCCCATGTCAACATTGAAGCTATGACTTACTTTTTACTACTACTAAGAAAACTTTTTATTACTATCCTCCAGGATAAAAAAACTAAGCTACTTAGATTGTCATGTTTGCAAGTGCTCATATCCCAAGATTTATTTCCTACAAAAGATCTGATCATTTTATTTTTATTTTTTCAATTTTTTTCAGAATGTGATGATGATAATGAATATGATGATGATAATTGATGGAAGAAGCCTTAGGAAGGATCCAACCACAAGAGTTGTGGTTAGATGTATACATGATGAACAAGATTTTATAGAGCATATTAGACTTTAAATACTATCAAACTAGTCAAGTTGTTGTCTGTAAAAATATACAAAAAAAAAATATTTTCATTTGTAACATGTTTTAGAGTTTGTAAAAACATCATCTAGGGTTAAATAAAATGGTCCAAGGCATGCCTAGGGTTAGGATTAGGATTGGCACACCTATGAAGCTTGTCCACGTGTCATCATCCCATTGGAGCACTTTGAGGCTTGTAGCACAACTTATGAGGACACACGTGGCAACATCTAATTGGAGCCTTGAAGAAACTTGTTGCATACTTTAGGGTTAGGGTTAGACAACAACTAGGGTTAGGGTTTTATTTAGCTTCTTTCGCAAGCTTCTGAAGCTTATAAATTAACATGCCATAAATTATATTTTTTAGCTAATGAAATGTTGTTAAAATTCTTCCAACCTCATTGCCTTTGAGCTCCTCTTTGTTAGCTCTTCTTGAGTCTAACCTAGAAAAGGAAGGAAGAGTCCAAGATTGTCTTTAATCTTCTCTTAATCCACTTGTACTCCTTTGTCAAGATTCCTTCAACACACATTAGAAGGCAAAAGAAGACACAATGCTTTATGTACATGTTTTACCTTTTGGACTTCTTTACATGATGTCACAAGTAAAACTTTAGCTTCCTTACATTTGGAAGTGTTGTTTGACTTTTTGTTCTCCCTTTTCTCTCTTATAGTCATTTGATCTCTTCTTACCTCTTGTGGTGTGAGAGGTTAAAGAGAGTAAGTTCTTGCTTTCTTTTGAAATGTGAGTTTATTGGTGAGGTCATCATTATTATTAAAATAAAAGAAAAATAATTATGAATTAATCTCTCTTATATAAAATACACACATAGGGGCTATTTATTTTTAGATAAAAATAGTAAAAAACTAATAGAAAATATGGGCTAAGCCCATTATATTCAACACACCTGTTAAGCTGGTGCATGTAAGTCATATGAACCAAGGTTGATACAAATATAATCAATTCTAGGTCCATGTAAGAATTTAGTGAAAATATCAACTAACTGATCATTCAAATTAACAAAGTCGATCTTGTTGTCTCCAGATATAATTTTCTCTCGAATGAAAAGGCAATCAATCTCAATATGTTTAGTCCTTTTATGAAAGATAGTATTTGAGCTAATATGAAGAGCAACTTGATTATCACATATAAGTGTCATTTGAGTGGCCTCTCCAAATTGTATTCTTTAAGTAAATGTTTAAGCCAAATAAGCTCATAGGTAGCTGAGGCCATAGCTTTATATTCTACTTCAGTACTAGATCTTACCACAACATGTTGTTTCTTGCTTTTCCAAGAAATCAAATTATCACCAATAAGAACAAAATATCCAGAAGTAGATCTTTTATCAGACAAAGATCCTGCCCAATCAGCATCTGAACAACATATAACTTTACTATGGTTATTATAACCATATAGTAAGTGTTTTCCAAAAGAACCTTTAATATACTTCAATACGTGAATGACTACATTCCAATGATCAACACATGGGAAATTAAGATAATTCAATTTTCTAACTAATATTCTATATTTCTCAAGATCTGAAAGAGGCTTCCCCTGACTAGGTAAAAGTTTGGCATTAGGATCCATAAGTGTGTCAACAGATTTTGAATTCATTAATATGAAAATATGTTTAGGCTGAGTTCAAGAGAGGGGGGGGGGTGTGAATTA
>Ga0209700_108315_pt1 | contig 13431 bp, 7 predicted proteins | sample SiratroredBW_FD_187528 | JGI IMG/M metagenome (GOLD analysis project Ga0209700, IMG submission 187528) | Root nodule microbial communities of legume samples collected from California, USA - Siratro red BW (SPAdes) (version 2) | ecosystem: Host-associated > Plants > Roots > Nodule | place: USA... | reverse complement strand
TAACTCCCAAAAGCTTGCAAAGGATGCTTTCTAGGTTAGGGGAATCCAAATCCATCCACCAATGCACTGCTATGATTCATCACTTTGATTTGAATGGTGATGGCCTCCTCAGCTTTCATGAGTTTACTCTCATGATGGACCACTGATTCTTCTTTCTTCTATTTTATTCAATTTATTCTTCTCTATGTACATCATTTTTAGTCATTCGATTCATTCTTTTGTATGGTACATATTCATATTAATAAAATTATAAAATTGGTAAGGAAATATATCTGGCCCAAATCACGTTCTAGAATGAAGTCACATTTTAGAATCTGACAGAGAAAATCTATCTTTTGAATGAAGTCAATAAAATTCTAAATTCTCAAGTAGAAAATTATTGTTATGATTAAAGTTTTATGGGATTTAATATTGGTGATTCTATGGGAAATACAAGAAGAGATACGAGCATCATATTCCAATCTTTTTATTTTTGGTAAGCTAATTAGCATGAAATTTTTTTATATTTGGTAAGCTAATTAGCATGAAAATTTTTGTAGGTTCCCACACTTCACGCTAGCTAAGGAGTTGGGAAACAATTCTATTCGATTGAAATTTCAATCAAATTGGAAACTATTCTATTCTATTGAAATTTCAATCAAAGTAAATTTTCATTTATTCGAGGGATCTTTGTTGTTTGTTTTTTTTTAAATTTTTATCATCAATTTTAGTAGGGGTAGTTAAAAAAAATATTTTTGTTAATTTAAGTAAGATTATTCTAAAATTTGGTTTTATTTAAATAACTTGTTTTATATTCCCAAATATTATATTGATATCTCTGTCTCATGATATCATCGTTTAAAATAAAAAGAATTTGTTTTAAATTTTTCAATAATATACTAAGTTAGAAGACATGACTGGAAATGGACTTGATTTGGAGTTTCAACTCTAATGTTTTATGATAAAATTAGTTGATTATATATATATATATAAACTTTGATGTTGATATTTTGAAAGATAAGAGTTGTGTTTAAATATTGTAAATTGATAAATAAATATGATTGTTAGGATCAAATTAATGCATAATGAGAGTGAATTATAAATACATATGTAATAATCTTGATTAAAATAATCTTGATTAAAATGAAATGGGAATACACAGATAAAGAAAATCAAGAATTATATATATATATATATATTAACGTAATATAATATTTGAAGCTTATAATCTTGTATAATGTTTATATGATATGATACAATCATAACCTAATTAATAAATAATTTGAGGTGCTTAATGATTTATAATATGAATTATATTTTTTAATGAATTTTTTACCCTTAGTATTAACTATTACACTTTGTCACCCAAGATGACAAATTTTATTTGTGATGCATGTGACTGAGTTGTCGTTAGTTTTAAGAGCCATGAAGAACTCACACAAATGCCAAAACCAATACCCATTCTCAATCTATCAAACTGACGGCTTATGACAAGAAACATAGCTGCGATTAAAACAAAAAACACTATAATTAGGACCAAACCAGAATGGCATATTTGCCACCACCATTTCTCTGCTTCCTTGTAATTGTCTGGTCCCCTAATACTTTTCGGAGCCTTAATCGCAACGCACAGAACCATGAGTTGAATCCCCTTGGTCCAACTCCAAATCAACATTCAAAAAAATCAAACAAAATAAGGAAAAAAAGAAGAGAAATTGCACAAAAACAAGTAAGAAAAAAAGACCAGTATTACAACCAACCTTTTGATTTCCTCGTCAACGCAACAGCGTTGTTGTTTCTTTCAAATTCCGAAGACAACCTATTTTACACGATCACGCAAATAATACGGAGGCAAAAACAAAAAAGTTTCTTTTTTTCTGTCGTGGGTTTATTCTCACAATTCGATTGATTCCTTCCATTCTGTTATTCTGTTCTGGGGTTGGTGCTGAAATGTTTTCTGCCACATTGCATTCATTGAAGATTCTGTTGTTGATTGAGGGGCTCTTGTGTTGTTGGCATTGATGGATGAAGGAGAATAGAGGTGGGGGTGTATCAAAGTGGATTCCTTAAAGAGAATGAGCAGAGAGATCAACAAAGCCTGGGAAGCAACAGTTCGCAAATCGAGTGGTTCAAAGAAAAGGGCAAACAGCATCTTCACACCAATGTCTGTGGCCCATGTGGATGACGATGAGTCAGCAGAGGTGTGTCAGGTTGAGAAGATTCTCCCTAATGGTGACTTCTACACTGGCCAATGGCTGGACAGGTTCCCCCATGGGCAAGGAAAGTACCTGTGGACAGATGGGTGCATGTACGTGGGCGAATGGGTCACAGGAAGCACCATGGGAAAGGGGAGGTTTAGTTGGCCGAGTGGTGCAACCTATGAGGGTGAATTCAAGGGTGGTTACATGGATGGAAAAGGCACTTATATTGGGTCTTCCGGGGACACCTATAAGGGGTCTTGGGTGATGAACTTCAAGCATGGACAGGGGATTGAGAGCTACCCCAATGGAGATTTCTATGATGGGGAGTGGAAGAAGGGGTTGCAGAATGGGCAAGGAAGGTACCAGTGGAAGAATGGGAACCAGTACATTGGGCAGTGGAAGAATGGGGTGTTCTGTGGGAATGGGACAATGATGTGGAGCAATGGGAATAGGTATGATGGGGTTTGGGAGGAGGGGTTGCCAAAGGGTAATGGCACATTCAGGTGGAGTGATGGGAGTTTCTATGTTGGGGTTTGGAGTGAAGGTTCAGAGGAGCAGAGTGGGACTTATTATCCTTCTTCTTCTTCTGATAGTCCTATGGATTGGGATCCTCAGAGTCTGTACACTGAGGAGCTGAATGATTGCCAGATTTGTCCTTGTGAGAATGTGGCAATTTACCCTTCAGAGAAGACAGTGAGTGGGTGTGGTGGAGAGGAGGATAATAGGCCAGTGCTTAAGAAGAGAACTGATGGGAGTGGGAGGCCAAGGTGGAGTTCGGAGGATGGGAGGATTAGTAGTTACAGTTGTAATGATGAGAATGGTGGTTGTGATGTAGGTAGCAAATCTGGATTTTGTGCCATGGATGGCCATTGCATTTCGGGTAGAAGCAGTTTGCCGAGGTTGAGAATAAAGAATCCCAAGAGACAAGGAGAGACCATATCCAAAGGGCACAAGAATTATGAGCTCATGTTGAATCTGCAGCTAGGTATCAGGTACTGATCATATTTTTTGTTCATGTAATTTAGTACCATTTTTCTTTTCAATGACAAATGTATTTGCTAAAATTGAACATTGGTTGAGTTAAATGATGTCTTAGGTAGAATGGTTAATGAAGTACATGGCATTTTAACTAATAAAATTTCCTTCTAATTTTTGGTACTCCATTGTTAACTTCTTGCGCCATAGCACAGACATTCTGTTGGAAGACCTGCTCCTACTCCATCGCTTGATCTGAAGTCTTCTGCTTTTGATCCCAAAGAAAAAGTGTGGACAAGATTTCCACCGGAAGGATCCAAGCACACACCACCTCACCCGTCTTGTGAATTTAGATGGAAAGACTACTGCCCAGTAGTGTTCAGGTAGACACCATGGCCTTTGTAATCTTGTTTTTCATTTCAGCAAACTTTGGTCTTGATTAGGTGAACCATGTTTTGTAACAGAATCTGCTATGTGCTAAGTTGTTGAGAGTGCCCTTGAAAATTTATAACCTTCCTTTTGAGGCACAAAGAGGTAGGTGATATGCTCTGAGGAAGGGTTTTATTTCTCTAGAAAGTGGCACTGGAAAAACCTTTTTGATATCTCTCTAGGAAGAACAAAGGGGGTTAGGAAATACCATGTTCATTTCATGGTTGCTATTACAATTGTTTCATAATCTTGAATAAACAAATAGTCTATACTTATATTCAAACTGATTCATTTATCTTTCTAGGGCTCTCAGAAAATTGTTCAAAGTTGACCCAGCTGATTACATGATTTCAATATGTGGGAATGATGCCCTTCGAGAGCTCTCTTCCCCTGGGAAAAGTGGAAGCTTTTTCTACTTGACAAACGATGATCGTTACATGATAAAGACCATGAAAAAAGCTGAAGTTAAAGTGAGTTCCCTTTTAGTTGGTTAGATAGAATATGCTAAGCCATTAGTTTCATGATTAGATAGTTTCACACGTAGTACAGTTGATCTATGCATTACAAAAGAACAACAGTTACTATGTCAAGAAAACTATAAGTTTGCCTAATAAAGGTTGTATGTATATATACTGTGTTCTTATGTAATCTTAGGTTTATTACATGATTGCAGGTTTTTCTGAGAATGCTTCCTGCATATTACAAACATGTTCGGGCTTTTGAGAACACTCTGGTTACCAAGTTCTATGGCCTCCACTGTGTTAAACTAACAGGGACTTCACAGAAGAAGGTAGTGCACTAGTGCAGAGGTGTGTATGAATTGTGTTTTGGTATTAGAAGCTTTTAGTACTAATTAATTACACTTGGAACTATTTCAGGTTCGCTTTGTCATCATGGGAAACCTATTCTGTTCTCAATATGCCATCCACAGGCGCTTTGACCTAAAAGGTTCAACCTTTGGTCGCACTACTGATAAACCCGAATCAGAAATAGAGCCTACAACAACACTCAAGGACCTTGACCTAAATTTCATATTCCGGTTACAGAAGTCTTGGTTCCAAGAATTCTGCAGGTGAAAATTCCCTGCTTATTGCTTCTTTTCCCACCAATTTTGTGTGTGTAGCATGTTGGACACTGCCTATGCAAGTATTTGTTTCATTAAAGCACGTTTTATTAGATGTTATATGAAGTTCTGGACACGTTTCTTAAATGTCATGTCAGTGTCTGATATAAGTATTGGACATTGACACGCGTATGACATTTATATTAATTTAACTGTTCTAATACACTTACAACATAATTTTAAAACGAATTAATATAATAATTTTCTAAAAACAGATGCTAAACATTCAATAATAAAGTTGCCTAAGATGGTTAATAATTGTCTACATTCTACAATATTATGTGACATGATTGATGCACTAGAATGTGGCTTGTGTGACTTGACATTGATGTTATGGAGTATTTTGGAAGTTGGTTACATTTCTCAAAATGCTGTTATGCAGGCAAGTGGATAGGGACTGTGACTTCCTTGAGCAGGAGAGGATTATGGATTACAGTATGTTGGTTGGTCTTCACTTCAAGGAAACAACATCTGCTGGCACTGTTACACCTAGTCGTATCAGTTCAGCCGGTGGTTTCACCCCAACTGGCACAGAAGATGGAAGGCATGCAGATAATCTTTTATCAGATCCTAGCCGGTATATAGTCAATAACTTCATCTTTGCAGAAGTTTCAATTTCTTAGCAAATCTAGTTAAGAAGTGTTTTTTGATTTACAATGTGTTTTATGTTTCAGGTGGATTCAATTAGGAGTGAATATGCCAGCGAGGGCTGAAATGACAGTGAGAAGAAGCAGAAGTGAGACTCCTCAGCTGGTTGGAGAACCAACTGGGGAGTTTTATGACATAATAATCTTCTTTGGTATCATAGACATATTGCAAGACTATGATATCAGTAAAAAGCTTGAACATGCTTACAAATCATTCCAGTATGATCCAACATCAATCTCTGCTGTTGATCCAAGGCAATACTCAAAACGCTTTCGTGATTTCATCTTCAGAGTTTTTGTAGATGACCCTTGAAGCTGAGCTTTTGATGCTAAAATTCATCTTGCAACAGGTGCCCATCAGTGTATAGTTACAAGGAAATATCAAAGTTCTAACAATCACATTCATACTCATACCACACACACTTATTGGAGGCTATTTTGTGATCAGAGATTCAGATACACATGTTCTAAAACTTGTACATCATGCTCCCCTTCATTTACTGAATTTTACTTTGTTTATATGCACAACAAATGTAACTGTAGTGTAGATCAAATGTTGTTTAGAGTCAATCAAAGCCTTTTTTTCGAATTGTAAATGAATCAGCAAAAAGGGGTCCACAAGATTCAATATCATTCTTTTCTGTATGCATTTTTTTTTCCAGGCCTTTGGGGACAAAAGAATAGTGATAGACAAATTTATTGCACTAATAATGACGTTGATTCATTTAAAAATTTAACAATATAACATAATTAAAACGAATATCTTCAAAATGATTAAACTTATTATTACTTTTTAAAATAGTTTTATAATGAATGCATTTAATTTAGATACTAAAAAGTAGTAATCATACTACAAAACAATAATCATATTATTTTTCCTATGAAAAGTGACCTTTTAACTAATTGTTTAAATTTTGACTTAATGGTTATTGTTATTACTCAATTATCCTCTTTTCATGATTTTCACCACTTAAACTTATTTTAGACATTTTATCATCAAAGTTTTAATTTTTAATATATATATATATATATATATATATATATATATATATATTAATTTCCTAAAACAATAGCAATACGGTATCAAGAAAATTAAAATAATTGTAAAACATCATCAATGTTGCTTTTCAAAAATTGACAAAACTGTTATTTTAGTTATTTTATTTTATTTATTTGTGACTCGTAATTATTCTGTTAGAAATGTAATTGATAAGTAAAAATAATTGAAATATTTGATAGTAAAATGCACAAAAAACTTAAATAGTAAAATTTAGTTAATGATAATTAAGTGATTAAACTATATAATTAAATCTAAAACATTTTATCTGATTGACTTTTGCTTGGTTCATTCCATATTTCCACTACTGTTCTTGTTAGAGAAATGCCAAGTTTCAAAAAGTTGAAACTTTAAACTAAAATTTGAAAACTTGAATTAAGCATTGGACATAAATCCCTCAACATCAATGTCCCTAATCTGGTACACCAAACTTAACAGGGGCCCTCAAGCATTTGTGCATGAATATAAACATTTTTGGAAGATAAATTTACACAATTAAGACCACTTTAGCATACATTGTCAGTTTTCCCAGAAAATTTGCAAAATGAACTTCTTTCCTTTCATGAAACTCATCCATCACCTGTTATTGCCATAAAGAAGGTTTGAATGTTGTTAGTACTCACTAAATGTCACACACTTAGGTTCTATATATAAGAGTAAAACAATACAATTCAAAAAATAAAATTGTACTTTAGATAACTATTCTAGATTAAGAAAAAGTATCACAAAGATTTTCATTTGCTCACAATTTTATATAAATCATCAAAACACAATTTTTAACGTCAAACTTTAAAATAATTCGTTTATAATCTTTTCTTTTATATATTATTCATCTTACTTATAAATAAAATAACATTTATATATGGGTCATGTTATCTATAGAAGGTGCAACAAATTTCAAAATCACATGACACTAATAAAACTTACAAAGTTAATCTATAATTTAAGTAAAATCCAAATTTTAAAGCATGGGAGAATCTATATTTTAAATAAAAGTGATTATAGACAAAAATAAAACATTAAAATTATCAATATCAAAATTATCAATGTATTGGTATAAAAATTATATAATTTGTCCGCGTAATTACAATTTATGCGAATACATAATTACAATTTATCAACTCTTAAGATAATTATTATAGAAATTAATGTTTTTATCATATACAAAGATTTGTTATTGAATAATGGAGTAATATCATTTTACATAGTTAATACATTTTTTTTTTCTCTAAAAATAATGTTTAGATACCAAAATAAAATGTAACTACTACAAAACTATATAATAGATGAGGAATTAACCAAATTAAATACAAAAGGTTATAAAAATGAAACTAACAACATATATCTTGGAGTGTTATGAAAACATATCCAACACTATTACCACTCATAAGCACTTCAGAAAAAAGTTTGTGCTTTTGTTTTCCATGCAACGAAGGTAACATGCAGTTAACAAAAAGTGTCATGAAATGTATTGGTGGAGACAAGAAGAAATTATTATAACTTATATATAAATTAAAAAATTTAGAGACAAAAGAGTTGTTATATATTAGCTTATATGTAAGTTAGTTTTAAATAAAAAAGAAATTTGTTTATTTTATATTTTAAACATAACTACAGAAAAATTTGTGAAAATATATTTTAAATCTCTTATCTGACAAATAGTGCATTAAAATGGTGAGGAGCTTTATCTTCACCAAAAAGCGTGTTTAGCTTAGAGGAAAAAATGGAGAAGAACTAGTTCAAAAAGATAAATATCTAAGACAAAAACCTAAATATTTAGTTTTTTTTGGTAAAATAAGAAATAAATAGAAAATATTTTGAAAATGTGTAATTCTATTAATTTGATAGAAAATAGAAACAAGAATAATAAGATAAATAAAAATATATGAGAAATTTTTTTCTTCTAACTCTCTTAAACCAAACAATCAATAATACTTTCTTTTCTTCCCCGTTCTCTCTATCAAACAATTTGCACGATATGTATCATGAATGTCATGAAAGAGATAAAATGAAAAAAAAAAAAAAGAGTACATTTTATAATAACCCTAAGATTCTTCTCATTCTCAAGAAAATGGATCAAAAGGGCATTCCAAGTTCCCAAAAAATAAAAATATAGGAGCAAATAGTCGATATGAGAGACTTGCACATTCCTATTGATGCAGTTTACCCTTCCAAATATTAAAACGTTTTACAATTTATAGTATTTTAAAAAGGTTTAAAAAGTAAATGCAAATGTGGATTATTGATATTATAAGTGCAGACAGAACAATGCCCCTTAGACAAAGCAGTTGAAAATTGAAGCAGAGAAATTACACACGCACATAGAAGAAATAAATACATTTACTTAAGATTAAATTTAAAATATTTGATTAATTTTAAAAAATAAATAAGCGCACAATAGTAAATCCCAAGAAAAAGAGACTAAGAACTTTTGGATGCGGCGGTGGAAATGCAACAAAGATGGCAACGTGGAAATGCAATAGACAGTCCCATAACATAATGGACATTGAGAAGTGCACCATAACTGCTTTTTCTAGTTTCCTTCTCTCTTCACACTTCACACCAATTATGTAAATGCATGCATCATCAATTCATTAACTACTTTCTTCACAAACAATTTTCTAATACAAAAAAAACTAATATCTTTTTTTAATTTCTATATCTCACACTTTCACTTCCATTATTGTAACCTACACTCAGATGTGATGTAGCAGTGTAAAATTTGAATTTTTTTATTAATAAAAATTTTATTTATTATTTGGAATTAAAGTGGGTGTAATTTGGTACCTCTTGAGAAATGTTCAGGTGGCAGAAGCAGGGTATGCAGTGTTATTTGGAAGTCCAATTGCAGAAGAACATTCCCTGTTCTTCCCACTGCAATTGTTTCCCAGTTGCAGTTCTGAAACACAAGGCACTGCATTTCCAATTTTCCCATCAGCTCCATGGTCATACAGAAACCCCTTGAACACATGCCCACTAATGTGCACCGTGGCCAAGTACGCATACTCATCTTCACCATTCCCAATGGCAGAAACTCTGTGACACTTGAACACTGCTGGTGCACGAACATGACCAGGTAAAGCCTGCTTGAAGCTCGCATCTGCAATTCCAAATCACCATTTCAACACCCTAATGCCTCAAATTCATCTCAAACTTCAACTTTTTTTTATCTCAAATTGTCCCATTAAGTCACATCCAATTACTTCTAAAAAAGCACACAAATTTTGTGACATAAAAAATAAACAAGACCATGTAACTGTACAAAAATTAACAACTTTTTTAAGTTAATTGATGAGTGAAGAACATGAAAAAAAATGAGAAACTGAGACTGAAAGTGAAAGCACCTTGGTGAGAAGAGATTGTGGCTAAGCTTTTAGGTGTTGTGGCATTAGAGTTGGAACTGTGAGAAGTGGCAGTGGCATTTTGTGATGACCCCACTATAGCTCTTGGCCTTTTACTGCAGCTACCACCACCTCCGGCGGAAGCCACCACCATGTCCCGCTCCCGGCGGCGGATTGAGGGGACCCACGTGCTCTTCACGTGAGTGCTGCAGTCGTATCCACGTCCCTTGCAGCAAGTCCTGCATCTTCTAAAGATGCAATCTTTTTTGGCCCTGTTGCCGCAATCTTGACACACCCTAAAGTCCGGTCCATAAATCCCGTTTTCCTCACTCTCCATCACACCCTTATGGTGATGGTGTCTCTCATCATCGTCATCTTCATCATCCATGTTGATCACACCCTTCTTCGGAGGATTCACTTCCGGGCACATCTTGAGGTTCCAATAGTTGGTGGTGGTGGTGGTATTGCCACCGCCACCGCCACCGCCGCCTCCGCCACAGTCTTGAATCTCATTGCTGTGGTGAGGGTGTGGCACGCAGGGTGTGGCGGTGAGGAGGGGGAAAATGCCGAAGCCGACACTGAGAGCGGCGGAAGAAGGCAGAGGAAGGTTGGGAGGTTGGTTTTCTGAGATGGGTTGGGGTTGGTGCAGGGAAGGGGTTTGAGCTATGAGAACTAGGTCTCTGAGGCCTAACATGCTCATTGGAAGAAGTCACAAGCTCTGAGATTGAGGCTCTTGTTTTTGGAAGAAGGGTATGTTACAAGTTCTAAGATCTTTATCTTATTGAGCTAGCTGTTGAAGAAGAAGGTTTATGCAGATCTTATTATATGGGCAAGAATTGGAACAGAACATGAGTTTCCATTCTTTTGATGCAAATGTTATACATGCTTTCAATTTAATAATAATAATAATAATAATACTTTTATCTCATTTTCACTTTGATTTGGTTAATCAGTTGTGTATTAGAAATATATTATGTAAAAAAATAAAAAAAGATTGTGTTTTTTTGGGGAGGGTTTTGCATAGTGGCATTGAGAAAGGGTGATTTTTTGGGGTGTGAAGAAGGCTACTGGTACAGGTTCTGACACTGAAAGTCCACTTAGAGATTCTTGGATTGGTAGGGTGAGTAATAATTATTATTGAACTTTTGTGCTACCAAGCAATTTTTGTGCCCGCATGTGTAGGTTAAGGATTAGATTTCCTCTTGCACCTTTTTGTTTTGAATTCATTTTTAGAGAAGACTCGTTGGGGCCTTCTGTGTTTTGTTGCAAATGGAAGCAAGAGAAATAGGAAAAATGGCAGAGCAATTAGCCTTTCCATTTTCAAATAACACAAAAGTAAACTCATTTTTCTTTCTTTTCCACCCAAAAATGCCTATTCTTTTAGCTAATGTGACAACACCTGTATAAATTTCACACAAATAGATTCTAGAACATTTTTCAACCTTAATTTCAGTGGGTCTAAATTTTATTATCTAATCCAAAACTGAATTAATGTTTTCTTACTTTTATGAATGATGTAAGGGAAAATAGTTTTCTTTCTCATGTCTCTTCTCTTTTAATAAATAGTTCAATTTCTTTTCCTTGCTAGAAAATTTCCAATTTTTTTATTATTAAATGACTTGCATATGTTTCTATTATTTATAAAATGAGACTTTTGTGTCTTTTACCTCAAAAAAAGTCAATTGTTTGATACGGGCAAATATTGCTTCTAATTATAGAAATTAATGACTAACTTAAATTTGGACAGCAACATAAAATTGAAATTAAATGGAGAAAATTGTGCTGAATCACATAAATGAAAAGAAAATTACAGTTAAACTAATAAATTAAAGTCAGCAGCGTCTAATTAATGACAGTTAACTTAACTTTTTTTCTTTGTCTTGAATATCAAATGTATAATTATTTAATAAATTTTTTATGTAAATTTTATATTGGACCGGTTTATTCGTACATGTTTTTTTAAAAAAAAACATTAATTGAATTAGCAATTTTTTTTTGTCTAATCTACTTATTTAAAAATATGTAGTTTTATATTGTTTTTAATAAAAACTGTTACCTTCTAAATTAATTATTTTGTAAACAGTTATTAGTACGATATAAATTTAAATTTACTCGAATATTAAAGTTAGTGAAGTGAAAGTTTAACTTATTTTTGTAAGTTTTATTATTAATCCTATGTATTAATACTTAAAAAATATGTTCATATTTGAAACATAAAAAATATTTTTAACCATTTTTTAAACTGATAATATATATTTATAACAATTAGTAGTGTAATTTTTTTGGTAACTGCCTTTTTATGTGCATTTTTTTTTACCATTTGTACTGTTATAAAATAATTCAAAATAAATAATAATTATCTTGATGTAAAATTACAACTATTTCTAGTATCTAATTATTATATTACTAATTAATAGAGAAATTATTTTTATGTACATACTTTTCATAATTTCAAATGGAAAGCATAGTAATCATATTTCATTTTAATAATTATCATAATAACTTATCTTAAAAATTATTTTTTATCATTAAAAAAAACTGGACACTATACTTACACACTATAAATAATGTTACATCATATACTTTAATTATATATTTTACTAAACAACATTGTTTACTGAAAACCACACTTACAAGCAATCATCCAGAAATTGAACCTGTTCTTCTTGCAAATATTTTGTTTTTTAGAAGATTATTAAATTTTGACAATGTAAACATTCTTTCTACCTAAATGCATACCTAACCCAACAGCATATCTTACAAGTATACTCATAAACCTAATTTTAATTATATCACATGGATCTTTTCATTCACTTAAAGAAAATAAAATTTAAAAGGAAAAAGGAACAATTATTAAAAGGGCATTCTAGGTTGTCCCAGAAATGGACCAGGAAGGGACAAGGAGTAATCTCATGTCAAGTCTTAAGAGAGTACTCACTCACATGAAAGATTAAAAAATGAGTAGAAAACAAATTAATAATTGTCTTTTAGTCATTTTAAACCAAAAAGAATAAAACTTAATTCAATTAGCTTCAAGGGATCAGTCTAGTTAGAGCTGAAGGTATTTAATGCTTGTGTAAATAAACAGTGGCATGTTAGAACATGTGAAAAAGGGTTTTATCAAATGAATTTATAATGAAAACTGTAAAATCTTTAATTTCATTTAAAGTGTATCATAATCTTTATTCTTTACATTATATAAGAATATTTACACTCTTGCCTAATTTAATGACAACTTCAAATTTCTTTCTCCTTTTAACAATTATTGATTTAACATTACGTTCAGTTTCACCTTTCCTAGAGTGAGTTTAACATTGAGGAGTAGTTTTGGAAAAAATAATAGTTACTTCTATATTATCCACTCTTTTCTTTTTATATATGAAACGAAATATTTATTTTGTCTTAAAATACGCAATATTGTAGATTAAAAAGACATAACCTTAACAACTAAATATTTGTAAAAGATGGGTTACACAATGATATTATGTTTGCAACATATTACTCCCAAACAATGGGTCAGATCCTAAAACATTAAAAACATGTTAACACTTAGTTATTTTAAAAATAAATCTAAACTTATTCTAAATTATTACTGTACATGTAGATAATGTATGTTATCTCCATTTAAGAATCAATAATATTTATAATAATGATGATCTTCATTTAATACATGATGTGA
>Ga0209700_108311_pt1 | contig 13440 bp, 11 predicted proteins | sample SiratroredBW_FD_187528 | JGI IMG/M metagenome (GOLD analysis project Ga0209700, IMG submission 187528) | Root nodule microbial communities of legume samples collected from California, USA - Siratro red BW (SPAdes) (version 2) | ecosystem: Host-associated > Plants > Roots > Nodule | place: USA... | reverse complement strand
CTTACTTTTTTTTTTTTTTTTTAAAAAAGTTAAAATAGTGAGGTTCCTATTAAAAGGAAACAGAGAGAAAAACAGAGTCTTGCGTTGCGTTGCGAAGGAAGACTTTGCCCAGTCCTCACGCGTTGTTTGCTACCAACGAACGAACACTTCACTCTGAAAAACCCTTTTGGTTGATCTTGTTGGGATCAGAAGATGAGCGATAATCTGATGGAAAAGGTGAGTGCTTTGGGCGAGCGACTGAAAATCGGAGGGGTGGAAGTGGGTCGGAAGATGAGTGAGGGGATGACTTCGATGAGCTTCAAGGTCAGAGAGTTCTTCCAGGGGCCCAATCAGGCCGACAAGCTCGTCGAGGATGCCACGTCGGAGGCCCTAGACGAGCCCGATTGGGCCCTCAACCTCGATCTCTGCGACCTCATAAACACCGACAAGCTCTCCAGCGTCGAGCTCATAAGGGGAATCAAGAAGCGGATCATGGTCAAAAGCCCTAGGGTTCAGTACCTGGCGCTCGTGCTTCTCGAAACCTGCGTCAAAAACTGCGAGAAGGCCTTCTCCGAGGTCGCCGCCGAGCGTGTTCTCGACGAGATGGTGAGACTCATCGACGACCCCCAGACGGTGGTCAACAACCGGAACAAGGCCTTGATGATGATCGAAGCCTGGGGTGAGTCCACCGGCGAGTTGCGATATCTCCCTGTCTTTGAAGAAACTTACAAGGTTCTCTCTCTCTCTCTTCACTTTTATTTATATTCAAACTGTTTAAGACCAGAGCCTGTGAATTAACTGGTGTGAGATTGTTCAATCAAACCCATCTGTAGCCAAAAAAAAACTGTCGTCAGGGGCAAATGGAATAACTTCTGTATATTATTGTATGGATGGTAAAAGAAACACAGAAAAAGTTCTCTTTTTTTCCATTTCCTGAATTGTCTTTCTGCTAATTCCACTTGTGAGATTACCTCCCTCACTGAAAGCAGCAACCTTGTCCGTTGAAGTCAAGGTAAGCTTGCTGCACATTGCCCTTTCCCGCTTTGTACTCGATAGTATAATTATAGCCTAACAACTTATGCAACCAAAACTGTGGTGTAAGGCTCCTTAAACTCCTTTGATCTCTTCTAATTAAGAACTTGTGACACGAGATAATGTCTAAATTTTGCTATTACTTTAGTTATGACATACAACTCCGGCCGTGTATAAGCTGACTGTTTTTGAAGTCTGGGAGTTAATTTCTTTGAAAAGAAAGCAACTGAATGATTGTTTTGACTAAGCACTACACTTATACCGGTCCCGATGCATCTGTTTCCAATACAAAAGGCTTAGAAAAATCTGGAATGGCTAGCATGGACACCTTAGTTTAAAGCAGATTTGAGTTTTTCACATGCTGCAATGGCGGCAACATCCCAACTAAAGCTGTCTTTCTTGAGCAATTTTGTCAAAGGAGCAGTAATAGATGCATACCCTTTGATAAACTTCTTATAATAATCTGTAAGGCCCAGAAATCCCCTTAATTGTTTGAGGTTAACAGGAAGAGGCCAAGCTAACACATCTTGGACCTTGAAAGCATCTATGACTATTCCTTCGCCACAAACCTTGTGTCCTAATTAATCCACTTGCGTAAGACCAAATGAACAATTAGATAACTTTGACAAATAATTTATGCTTTCTGAGTACTTGTAACACACTTCTAGTTGTGGTAGATGGGAATACCAAGTTGGGTTGTATACCAATAAGTTATAAAAAAAAAACCAGAACAGATTTCTGCAACATATCTTGAAAGATATCATTCATCAGACATTGAAATCTAGCTAGAGCATTCATCAACCCAAATGGCATAACAAGCCATTCGTAAGTGGCCATGGTGTATTCTAAATGTTGTCTTATATTGATCTTCCTCTTTTAGTAAGATCTGATGATAGCTTGCTCTAAGACCAAACTTGGCAAAATTTTGAGCTCTGAATAATTCCTCAATATTCATCTACTTGGGAATGGGAAAACTATCTTTAATAGTTATGGCATTTAAGGTCTGGTAATCCATACAGAATCTCCAAGTGTCATCTCTCTTCTTCACCAAAGAAATTGGGGAAGAGAACAGGTCGGTACTAGGCACTAAAATTCCCTCCCAGAATATAGGTCTGACCATCTACTCAATTTGCTCTTTTTGACTCTGCGTGTACCTATAAGGTCTCACCTTCATAAGATCTGCTCCTGTAATTACGCGAATAGTGTGGTCATGATTAGGAGGCAGACCAGTTGGAACTGCAGACACATCCTGGTAAGTATGCATAAGTAGTGCTAGTTCCAGTTCCATATCCTCAAGTAATTCTGACCTGTAATCAGCAAGACCAACTGGTTGCTGAAATTGCAGTGTGAATAGTTCATGTATGGCATAAGTCCTTTGCATCCTACAAGATGATTGTATTGAGCTAGAACCGGAATTGGTTTATCACCATGAAGGATAATAAATTTCCCGTCCACGAGGAACTGTAGGACACTGTAGTCCGAAATATGGGAGCCCAAGGTAGCTAACCAAGTTGTTCCAAGGACCAAATCTGCACCTAAGATCGGCAGTAAATTTTTTTGTTATATTTACAAGTTTTTTTTTTTTTTTCAGAGTCTGAAATCGAGGGGTATTAGGTTTCCTGGTCGTGACAATGAAAGCTTGGCTCCTATTTTCACTCCGCCTCGTTCAGTTACTGCTCCTGAGGCTGATGTCAATCTTCAACAGCAGTTTGAGCATGATGTTCCTGATCAGAGTTTTTCCCCCGAACAGACTAAGGAAGCCTTTGATGTTGCGAGAAATAGCATTGAGCTTCTTTCCACTGTGTTGTCGTCTTCGCCGCAACAGGATGTTTTACAGGTATACTTTGGTTGTGGTGGTATGATGTTATTAGTTGCTATATTTTGAATGTGCTGCTTAGTTGCTTTGACTATACATAATGTATGTTTGCATTAGGACCTATGTGTGCTATTTGTGGATGGAATATGGATAGAACTTCAGTTGCTTTTGTAACTAATAGACCTGTACTGTCTTCAAAATTTACTCTGTGCACACTAGGTTGTAAGTTATGGCCTCTATTTTGCCTGCTGTTTTGTGCTTCTAGTATATGTTCTTAGATGAGGTCACATAACCTATGCAGTTAAATTTTCTGTGTAAGGTTGATCTTTTATTATGCCTAGACTATTAACCGCATCATTTAGGATATTGATGAAAATATTTCACATTTCACAATAAGAAAGCGAACAATATTTTTAAATCTAAAAAGCTTGTCAGTTTGCAGTGACTGGTGATGGAAAAATTGTAGATACTGTGGTTATGGAAATGTTATCTACTGTAAACCCCTTCCCTTGGTTATTATCTTCACAAAATTTTGTCCAGTGTGTCGCCGTATTTTAGTAAATATTATCTTCTATAGTTTCCACTAACGAGATTTATTACCCCCTTGGCCATGATAATGCTGTGATGGAGTATTGTTTATCTGAAATTTTGAATTACTGGCTTTTTAGGAAAATGGGTACTAAAAAGATAGATGCCGTTTATCCTAAACTCCCCTTGCGAGTTCCCCAAATAAAAAACGTCATTTTTAGCCAATGTGATGTCCCTTGCTAGAGAAGAAGCGCATTGGTGAATTGCCAAAATGTAAATGTGACCATTTCTTCCATCTGCAGGATGATTTGACCTCCACACTTGTACATCAGTGTCGTCGGTCGCAATCTACTGTCCAGAGAATTGTTGAAACTGCCGGAGACAATGAAGCACTGCTTTTTGAGGCCTTGAATGTTAACGATGAGATTCAGAAGGTTCTCACCAAGTACGAAGAGTTGAAGCAGCCTGCAGCTGCTCCACTTCAGCCTGAACCAGCCATGATACCAGTTGCTGTGGAGCCAGATGAGTCACCACGTCATACCAGAGAAGATGCCTTGATTAGAAAGCCAGCTGGATCAAGAACACCCCAGGGAGGGAGCAACGATGACATGATGGATGATCTTGATGAGATGATTTTTGGGAAAAAAGGCGGCGAAGCATCAGATGGGGGACACGATACAAAGAAGCAGCAACCATCGAAAGATGATCTCATCTCTTTCTGACCTGCAATACTAATTTCTCCGCTGAATATAGAGCACACTGCTGTTAATGTCATGTCACTCTTATATCTAGATGTTGATTGTGAACTTTGTTCAGAATTCAGATTTCTCGGTCCATTTTTTCTTTTTGCACTTTGTGTGCAACTTATGTTTGACTTATGGTATATATAAGTTCTTGACAGACAAGATATACATGGGAAACTCTGGATAATTTCAACGAGGTTTCATTCAGTCTTTGTGATCTTTACTCGGACAACAATGATTTTTTCTTGTTGATTAATGATGGTAATGCCACATCAGAACTCAGATAACAAAAATAGTATCTTTTTCTGCACTTTAGCAATATCAATTTATTTTTTATATTTTGAATGTTAAAACATTCATTTGGGATTAATTTATTACCGTGTCAAGAAAAAAACACAGTAAACTAATACAATGGAACGCGTTTGGCAAAGCAACACTTTTGAGGAGAAACTTTGGATAGACATGGCATTTTGTCACACATTCAGATATAGAAATTAAGAAATCAGAACGTTTTGAACGAATAAATAAATGAATTAGTAACAAAAGCACGTTACAATAATGATGACAGGGGCATTGGGTGGGTTTTAACGCGTGAACAGGCACGCAAACACCTAAAAAAACGCTGCTTTTTCGGTCAAATAAGAGCGGTGAACTATCTAAAACAATTGTCTTCATGATTCATACACTATTATTCTTTTTTTTTATTCAAAATTGAGTTTTGATTGTATTATCGTGTTACCAGGTTTATTTTTTTATTTCATAATTATAAAAATGTTATCTTGTTTTTGTTATGTTTTCTGTTTTTAAAATATTTGCATAAGAAAGAAACACTGAAAACATTTATTTCTTTTTTCGTGAATCTTTTAAAACACTAAAATATTGGAAATAAAGGGATATGTCTATATTAAAAATAAAATAAAATAAGTGAACTGTTCTTATAAGTTTTTTACGTGATTTATATTAATGGAAGAATAATATCATTTAAATTTGAAATCTTCAACACATATAACTGTATGAAACCAAATCATAGTTACATTAGTATTTTGTCGACTGAGCCAACTCTTTAATTTTTAAATTAAATTTTGCTTTGTAGTTGGTAAAATGGTTGAACACTTGAAAAGTTCAGTTAGCAAAGTAAAATATAGCTAAATTGAACACACAAGTCACCATAACCAAAGTACTTTAATTTAAACTTAAACAAAAAGCAATTTTCAACACAAGCGGTAGAGCAAGTTATTTTGGAATTGACGTTGAAACAATCTATAAGTTCATACAAGATTAATAATAACCAATCAACTTATAATAAAAAATATAATTGAGAATGGAAGACCTACAAAGTTTTATCCTAAAAAAGTTATACATTAGAGTTTTAATCACTGAGATTTTTTTATAAAAGTCAACTTTAAATATAACTCAACTTGATAAAAATAGTTAGTAAGAATATACGTTCACTGTCTATATACTATAATTTAATTTATATTAATTATAATATACATCAACAAGACTAATAATTCAACAACAAAAAATTACAACATTATTGTTTATTAGTAAAATTTTGATTAATACATATAATTTGTAGTCCCTAAAAGTTCAATGACCTCTTAGCCTCAAAGTCTTGAATAATAATAGTTAAGTTTCAAATTTAAGTTCGATTTATAAAAACATATTAAGTTAATTATCGTATTTAACGTACTACTGGCTTTAAAATTGTGTCACAGTTTTTAAAAAATATCTCAAAAGATTAAACGAATAAAAGTGTATTTAAATTATTGTCCATAATGGAGATAAAAGAAATAAGAATAGTCAATCTTTCATATCTCCATAATGTTTATATCTCAAATTCGCTTAACTCAGAGTTCAAATATAATATTGCTTTTAAAAATCACACTTAAAAATAAATAAAAAATATTTAAATTATTGTCTACTATTTATATAGTATAAGTAGCATCAACCCCACTCGAAATTTAAGGGAACTTTTTTTTCAGTTTTTAATGAAAGACATGATTATTGTTGTTTTTTGAGGGAGCAATGATGCATTCATATTTCTTTCGTAATAGTTTACAACAAAAGTTCACTATCTTATGACAACATTTTCAGATTGGGGGAGGTCCCCACTTAGCATCTTCAGCAACTTTATGAAAAAGTAAATTTATTTTGAAAAAAAAAATATATATTTGAAAAAAATAATTTTATATTATAAAACTATAATGCATTTCTCGAGGGAGTGTGATATTTTGTCTAATTGTCTCCATGTTCTGTGTACCTTTTACACTAAAATAAAATGTTTTTTTGTTAGAAATGTCGCATTTTAATCGACAACGATGAATTCTATTAATTAAACACCGACCATTGATTCTGTAAAAAACTTAAATAAAACTAGCGAGAGATCAAGCTATGTCCATTATTTTAATGAAAAAAATAACATGATTAAAAGAATATTGCTTGGCATTGATACATGTTATTAACAATCGGGTATAATAATTAACATCGTTAAAAATCTAAACATAGATAATGAATATTTTTCTTTAAGATAATTTATTTCATATTTTTACAAAAAAAATGAAAGATTGTCCATAAATATACCAAATTGTCCTCCATGCCATTACATAATTGAAATTTCTTTTGAAGTTCCTCAAATTCATATACGATGGTCCCTACAAGTGAATGTTTGGAATAATTGATAACACTAACATCACTACTCCTATATATAACAAATTCAAAAAACTCAAATTCTTATCCTATCACATGGTCATTGTTTCTAAACTTTATTGGAAAAATAAACCATATTATGATTGTTACATAAATTAAGAAAAACTGTACATGTAGGTGTAATTCGCTGAATTAAAATTAATTCAATTCATTAAATTAATTTAAATCATTAAATACAATTAAATTAATTTAAATAATTAAGTATAATTAATTATATTTTTTTATAATAACTGAAATAAACAAAAAAATTAAAAGCGACTCAAGTGAAAGTGATCACCTTTGTGATTTGCAATATGAATGTTATTTATTACACCAAATATCTTTTAAAAATAAAATTGGAAAGAAAAAAATAGAAGATAGAAAAAATGTTTTGGTGAGGACTTAAGGACTTATTCTGTATCTGTCTTTGCTCTGTCTAAATAGCGTGTGACTGTGTCGTGTGTGCGCGTCTCTTTGTTTGTATTTTTAAGCCTACAAGGTGACAGTTGGAGAGCAAGTTCAACACTTTTTAGCTTTTAAGCTTTCCCTCAGATTCAAATTCAAACCCAACTCTTCTGTTCTCTTCTAATGGCTTTCTGACATATTCACCATTCACAGATCTGAAACAGAGTAAAGAGGTAATCTTCATTTTCATCCTTTGCACCACCCTTTTGTGTAACATTCATTCATGGTTGTTTTTCTACTCCAAAGTTCAAGCTTTACCTGATGAGTTTTTCTGTATGAGTGTTGGGTTGAGTTTAAAAAGTGAGAAAGCTGGGAAACTGTGAATTGGGCATTTTTTTTTTTTGCAAAAAAATCTGAGCTTTTTTAGATTTATGATTCTTTGTGGGTTCATCAAAGCAGGGAAGTCAAAGGGGTTTACCAACTTTGGCTGACTTGTTAATGTCGTTGCTGCTGCTGGTTAGGGACATCAAAGCAGCTAAGTCAAAGGGGTTCGTGTTTTTGCTTTTGTGTGAAGATGGGTTCTGTTCTGTACCTTTTTTTTTTTTTTTATCAGAGTATAGTACTATTCGGAGCTCGTGAGCTCTTTGGGTTGGTTTTGTTTTGAGTGGAAAAAAAAAGGAACATTTTTGGATCTTCTAGTGGGGGTTTATGGAAAAAATGCCCATGGGTCAAGTCTTTGTGTAGATTCCAGTGAATATGTGATCTTTTTTCTTTTCAACCTCTTTTATACGCCCCCATGAAAGTTTACATTTTTCGGATTTCACTTTTTTCTTTGCTGATATTTGTGTGGACCTGTCGAAATTATCTGAGCAATCTTCAAGATTTTTCTGAGATCCAGCCAGCGCTTTAGTTGTTTCTGTTTGATACTTGAATAATGTGCCTTCTGGGGTATAATTTTTTCGCAGACTTTCTCTTTCACAGCACTCTTAGCAATGGATTAAGATTCATGCTTTGATATTTGGTCTCAGTGTTTCTGGTGAATTGAATTAACTATGGTTTTTGATGAAGTTCTTATTTTGTAAATTTCTGTGTTTCAGCATATTGTAATCAGTTCTGTAGTCAAATATGGCATCAAAAACGTTTAGAGCAAGCCGATCATCTATATCAACATCATCTGATGCACCTGATGGTCAGAAGCCTCCTTTACCTCCAAGTGTACAATTTGCTCGGAGGACTTCCTCTGGCCGCTATGTCAGTTACTCTAGAGATGATCTTGACAGTGAGATAGGGAGTACCGACTTCATGAATTATACGGTGCATATACCAGCTACCCCAGATAACCAACCTATGGATCCATCAATCTCACAGAAAGTTGAGGAGCAGTATGTGTCAAATTCACTTTTCACAGGTGGATTCAACAGTGTTACTCGAGCCCATCTGATGGATAAGGTGATAGAATCTGAAGCAAATCATCCACAGATGGCTGGTGCAAAAGGGTCTTCATGTGCGGTTCCTGGTTGTGATTCTAAGGTGATGAGCGATGAACGTGGTGCCGATATTCTTCCCTGTGAGTGTGATTTTAAGATATGTAGAGATTGTTACATAGATGCAGTAAAAACAGGAGGTGGAACGTGCCCAGGATGCAAGGAGCCGTATAAGAACACAGAACTAGATGAAGTGGCTGTAGATAATGGACGTCCTCTTCCACTTCCTCCACCAGGTGGAATGTCTAAGATGGAGAAGAGATTGTCCTTGATGAAGTCAACGAAGTCGACATTGATGAGGAGCCAAACTGGAGACTTTGATCATAACAGGTGGCTCTTTGAAACAAAGGGGACCTATGGCTATGGTAATGCTATATGGCCAAAGGAAGGTGGTTTTGGAAATGAAATAGAGGATGATGTTGTTGAGCCTACTGAATTGATGAACAGACCCTGGAGACCACTTACCAGGAAACTGAAGATACCTGCTGCTATTTTGAGTCCATATCGGTATGGAGTCTTTACTCTTAAGTATCTTTTTCCTTATAAAATGTTGGTCGTTGTCTGTTTTCTAAATATACTAACTTAAACAATGCACTTCCATCATGGATAAAAAGGTTGATTTGGTGGTAATTATTTGATTGCACAATCTTTTTTCTTTATATTGTCTGCTTTGGTGTGTGGCTATACTTCTAAAACTGATGTTGGCTTAAATTTTGTATTCTTGTGTGTTTATTCTACAATTGTATGACATATATTTGTCCTGAACATGAAAAGTTATGAGCACCACGTCATCTGACTAATTCATTCTTCTCTGTGTCTGTTTGCAGTCTTATCATTTTTATTCGTTTGGTTGTCTTGGGACTGTTCTTGGCATGGAGGATCAAACACCAGAATACTGATGCAGTATGGCTATGGGGCATGTCTGTTGTTTGTGAGATATGGTTTGCTTTTTCCTGGCTTCTGGATCAACTGCCCAAACTATGCCCCGTGAATCGATCCACAGATCTCAATGTTCTGAAGGAGAAATTTGAAACGCCCACCCTTAACAATCCAACTGGAAAATCTGATCTTCCAGGAATAGATATCTTTGTTTCTACTGCTGATCCTGAGAAGGAACCTCCTCTCGTAACTGCAAACACTATCTTGTCTATTTTAGCTGCTGATTACCCTGTTGAGAAGCTTTCTTGTTATGTTTCTGATGATGGAGGTGCACTTCTAACTTTTGAGGCAATGGCTGAAGCTGCCAGCTTTGCCAATGCATGGGTTCCCTTCTGTCGTAAACATGATATAGAGCCCAGGAATCCTGAATCGTACTTCAACTTGAAAAGAGACCCTTACAAAAACAAAGTGCGACCTGATTTTGTCAAGGATCGCAGACGAGTAAAGCGTGAGTACGATGAATTCAAGGTTAGGATCAATAGTCTGCCTGATTCTATCCGTCGCCGATCAGATGCCTATCACGCAAGAGAGGAAATCAAGGCCATGAAAGTTCAGAGACAAAACAGGGAAAATGAACCTTCAGAAAATGTAAAGATCCCTAAAGCGACATGGATGGCTGATGGAACTCATTGGCCAGGAACTTGGTTGAGTCCTACATCTGAGCATTCTAAGGGTGACCATGCTGGTATAATTCAGGTACTAAATAGGTCCTTGCACTATTTTACTCAAGTATCATACTAGTCTTTGAGTTGTTAAGTGCGATGAATAATTTGTTTTTTTGTTAATGATGCAGGTGATGTTGAAACCTCCAAGCGATGAACCTCTTTTAGGAAGTGCTGATGACACAAGTCTCATTGACCTGACTGATGTTGATATCCGTCTTCCCCTTCTTGTGTATGTCTCTCGTGAGAAGCGCCCAGGTTATGATCACAACAAAAAGGCTGGTGCCATGAATGCCTTGGTTCGAGCTTCAGCAATCATGTCTAATGGTCCATTTATCCTCAATCTTGATTGTGACCATTATATCTACAACTCAAAGGCAATGAGAGAAGGCATGTGCTTTATGATGGATCGTGGAGGCGACCGCCTTTGTTATGTCCAGTTTCCCCAGAGGTTTGAAGGGATTGACCCCTCTGATAGATATGCCAATCACAATACGGTCTTCTTTGATGTCAACATGCGAGCCCTTGATGGACTTCAAGGGCCCGTGTATGTGGGAACAGGGTGCCTTTTCAGACGGATTGCACTATATGGTTTTGACCCACCCCGTTCCAAGGAGCACCACGCAGGTTGTTGTAATTGTTGCTTTGGTCGTCAAAAGAAGCATGCATCAATGGCAAGCACCCCAGAAGAGAGCCGGGCACTGAGGATGGGTGATTCGGATGAGGAGGAAATGAATCTATCGCTCTTTCCTAAGAAGTTTGGAAACTCAACTTTCCTCATTGACTCGATTCCTGTGGCTGAGTTCCAAGGCCGACCACTGGCCGATCACCCTGCCGTGAAAAATGGACGTCCACCGGGTGCTCTCACCATACCCCGTGATCTTCTCGATGCATCTACAGTGGCCGAGGCCATCAGTGTCATCTCGTGTTGGTATGAGGACAAGACTGAGTGGGGAAACCGTGTTGGGTGGATCTATGGATCTGTGACTGAGGATGTTGTCACTGGGTATAGGATGCACAATAGGGGATGGAAATCAGTTTACTGCGTAACCAAGCGTGATGCTTTTAGAGGAACAGCTCCCATCAATCTCACTGATAGGTTGCATCAGGTCCTTAGATGGGCTACTGGCTCAGTTGAAATATTCTTCTCAAGAAACAATGCTCTTCTGGCTAGCCCAAGAATGAAAATTCTTCAAAGAATTGCATATCTTAATGTTGGAATCTACCCCTTCACATCCATATTCCTGATTGTCTACTGCTTCCTTCCTGCACTGTCCCTTTTCTCTGGCCAGTTCATTGTGCAAACCCTCAATGTCACTTTTCTTACTTACCTTTTAGGCATCACTGTGACTTTGTGCATACTTGCACTGCTTGAAATTAAGTGGTCTGGCATTGAGCTGGAAGAATGGTGGAGAAATGAGCAGTTCTGGCTGATTGGAGGGACCAGTGCTCATCTTGCTGCTGTGCTTCAAGGCTTGCTCAAAGTCATAGCAGGGATTGAAATCTCGTTCACTTTGACTTCAAAGTCAGCAGGTGATGATGTAGATGATGAATTTGCTGATCTGTATATTGTGAAATGGACATCCCTTATGATACCACCTATCACAATTATGATGGTTAACCTGATAGCAATAGCAGTTGGAGTTAGCAGAACCATATACAGTGTGATACCACAGTGGAGCCGGCTACTAGGTGGTGTTTTCTTCAGTTTTTGGGTCTTGGCTCATCTCTATCCCTTTGCAAAAGGTTTGATGGGAAGAAGAGGAAGGACTCCTACCATAGTTTTTGTATGGTCAGGCCTCATTGCAATCACAATTTCTCTTCTCTGGGTGGCCATCAACCCCCCTACTGGTTCTAACCAAATTGGTGGTTCATTCCAGTTCCCATGATAGCTCATTCTTTTTGTCACATCAATCTGTCACCAATTTCTTGATTTAAATTAGTTTATCTCTCTCTATATATAAATTATATATACACATATATTCATTCTACATATTGATGCTGCTAATGAATGGACTTAAATTATGCAGTCTGTTATGCTTATGAATTTTGTTTAGAACTTAATTCCAGATATGTGATCATATTTGGTCTGTCACTGACTTTTGTTTTTCCTTTGTTCTTACACTAGTCACCGTTTGCCCTCATTTTCTGATAATTTCTGAAAACAATGCATTCTCATTATCCCTTTACCAACCAAGGATGATTTGAAGTTCAAGAAAGGGATAATCATGCGATCTTTTTTGGTTAGAGATAGATACATTTATGATATTGAAATTGATATTCATTTCTTAGTTTATGTATTATTCTTGCAGGATATATTATTCATGCGGTGTTTGACACAAATACGCATGCAGTGAGAAGACTTTTGATTAGATGGACAGATTTAATTTATTTTCATTCTTTTAAAATTATAACACATTTTTAACAATAACAAGTAATCTTTCAAGAAATAGAGTATTCTTTTCTAATTAATTTACAAATATTTTTATGTAATTTTTTCAATCTATTTTCACTCCTCCGATCAGTTGAAAATATTTTTTTTTTCTATTTTAATTCTCACTTCTGTTGTCCAAACAATATTTATTTTCATAATTTCTTTTTTATATTTCTATGATTTTGATTTCACTCCTTTTTCTTTTCTTCTGCTCTACTTAACTTATCCAAATAGAATGTAAAACAAAATTTAAGTTGTTATTTGTGAGTGTATTTTGCATTGTTCAAAAAGCTCACAGCTCCAATCCAAACACTACTTACCAGTCAAAGCAATTGTTTTTCTTTACTCATAATGCCTCACACTGCCTCTTTGGGGTGAAATGATTAGAGTGGAATTTCAAAATCATTATCCATATTATATTGAAAAAACTTCCTAATTACTTATTCTAAAAACAGTTTAGAAAAGTTTATTCTAGAACAAGGAATTTGAAGTATATTTCAGAATCCTGTAATTTAGAATTGATTTTTAAGGATCTCATAATATGGAACATGGTTGTGTTTTTTTAATTAATTTTTTTTATATCAGGTTGTAATCTGTGGAAGGTCAAGTTTATCGGAGAATGGAAATATTATTTTTAATGGTTTTTTTTAACTTTTGCAAATATCGAAAGTAAAATGTTGGAAAATATATTAAATGTTTATAATTTTTTTCTTTTTTTTTTCATAAGAGT
>Ga0209700_108310_pt1 | contig 13441 bp, 3 predicted proteins | sample SiratroredBW_FD_187528 | JGI IMG/M metagenome (GOLD analysis project Ga0209700, IMG submission 187528) | Root nodule microbial communities of legume samples collected from California, USA - Siratro red BW (SPAdes) (version 2) | ecosystem: Host-associated > Plants > Roots > Nodule | place: USA... | reverse complement strand
AAGTACAACAAAACAAAGGGTAAGCTAACCAAAATTTTAATAATACTTGAGTATTTCAATTCAAACACAAATATTAACACCACTCAAGTCTTTCATTCAGTTACATGCACCATCACAATATAAGACCTCGAGATATGCACCTGTCATACGCTGTGAACCCACACAGTCTCCACACAAATGAATCATCAATCATGTATGACAGGGTTAGTCCCCCTGAGACTTTCCTGACCAACTATATTTCAAGCTGCAATCACCCAGTTCAGACCTCCTTCGACTCTCACCACCTAGTAATAATCGTCTATTTGATTCATACTACTAGTAGAGTCAGGATATCAATCGTTCACCCGATCCTTAGGCAAACTTTTTCAACACTCTTACCAATATCACATTACAATATAGATCTCTACTCATGCATTCATTCACTTTTAAATCTCAATCTCCACTTCAATCTCAATATTTAAAGAAATCACTAAACTATCAATATAATTAAACTTTCATATTGATTTCTTTAAATATTGAGATTGAAGTGGAGATTGAGATTTAAAAGTGAATGAATGCATGAGTAGAGATCTATATTGTAATGTGATATTGGTAAGAGTGTTGATAAAGTTTGTCAAAGCCAAGGCATAGTGTTTTCAGGAAAGAAAACACCAGTGTCTGGGTTAGTTAGGAAGTGCATTGTGTGAACGATTGATATCCTGACTCTACTAGTAGTATGAATCAAATAGACTATTATTACTAGGTGGAGAGAGTCGAAGGAGGTCTGAACTGGGTGACTGCAGCTTGAAATATAGCTGGTCAGGAAAGTCTCAGGGGGACTAACCGTGTCGTACATGATTGATGATTCATTTGTGTGGAGGTTGTGTGGGTTCACAGCGTATGACAGGTGCATATCTCGAGGTCTATTCGATGCACGAATCTTCCGGAAGTAGAGTCAAGTTTATAGTGTGTCAGTGTCTTATATTGTGATGGTGCATGTAACTGAATGAAAGACTTGAGTGGTGTTAATATTTGTGTTTGAATTGAAATACTCAAGTATTATTAAAATTTTGGTTAGCTTACCCTTTGTTTTGTTGTACTTGTGTTTTGATATCTGTTTGCAATGATCGTGTTTTTACACGGGAGCAGATGGTGTTGCAGATGGGTCTGTGGAGGATCATTTGGAATGACTGATGCTTTTAGGCATAAGCTAAATTTGAAAAATAATTTAGAGATAATTTGTAATTATATTTTAGTAGAATTCTGAAGGTAGAATTTTTAAATACTTTAGTTTAAAGGATTATTGTATGTTGATGAATTTTAATGATGATTAGTAGAATGTTTAGTTTTATGCATGTTATTTTTTTGGGGTGTTATATTTATGGTATCAGAGTTACTATGCATGCCTCGGATGACTAAATTGGGTGAAAATCAAGCCACATACACGATGAATGATCTACCCTAGCACAAATTATCTATTCAACAGATCAACATATCATCAATTTCACACATATCAACATATCATCAATTTCACATAACTATCTCATACACTCATACATGCAACATTCAATTCAACATTTCAAACTTTACCAAATATAAATTGTACAATTACTACAATCATTAACTTCTCTATTCCAAGACTTAAATTTGTAAATTAAACAAGTATTAAGGTTAGCTTCCCTTACCTGAATTGCAGTTGAAATTCTCTATAACAATCCCAATAGCCTATGGTCCTCAGGAACTTGAATCTGCATTAAAGGACCTCTAATCAATGATCAGACTAACAGACTATGAAGCTGAGCTCACAAAGCCACCGCCTGATGGCTTAGAGGCCACATGCAAGCTCAGTAAGCAGAGGAAAGCGAAAACTTAAAACTGACTCTAAGAGAAGGGGCAGAAAACGAACTTACTCTATTGGAGATTCTGATCGGATAGACTTGCTCTGTTCTCGGCCACGAGTCCAATGGTGGGCTCCGCTCGAGAAACTGATGGAAGACAGACACGAAGTCTTAGAGAGAAATTAGAGAAGAGGAAGGTCATAGGTTTTAGAGAGATGGTGACTCAAGTGGGAATGAGACTTTATTACTAACTTTTCCTATAAATAATTTGGTCGAAATATTAACAACAATTGAATTAAATATAAAATTGATTAGAAAAATATAATATCATAGTTTAATACTAGAAATTACAAATGACATGGTTTATAAATTTTTAATATTTAAAATAAACTAAAAATAATATTTCATACTTTAATTTGAGAATAACAAATTTGTTTATCTTGCATATGGTAACAATCGAATTGATTTGTTTAAGAGTAAGCATGGCTTAAATGATATAAAGTATAATACTTTACTATTTAGGTTAGAAAAAATAAATAAAAATAATAATTATTCAAATTTTATTTCAAAAAATCATCGTATCTTTAGAACATTTTTAAAAATATTTAACAAAAACGTATAAATATATGATAACAATTTTTTTCCAATCAAAAAAATTTACATCAAAATAAATATAATTAAAAGAAAATTATTCACAAGTTATGATCTTAAAAGATATTCTGAAAATTTTCCAAACAACATTTATCGAAGAGATCTTATCTTATGTTCATCCTAAAAACACATATAAAGAAACATGTATAATATATAAGAATAAATGAACATATATGATCTATAAGAATGATTTCTTATTAATCGTCATAAACTTAAAATACAATTATAAATAATAAAAATAATATAAAATAATAAATATTATTGATTTAGGATTTTTTATCTAATATAAAATGATAAATAGCAGTGGTCTAGGATTTTTTTACCTATATAAGTGTATATTATAGTTTTCTATGAGAAAAAACGAAAAGTTATTCCATTATATTTTGTTATGACAATTAATAGTAATATAATAATTAGTGAGATATTTATGAGAAGTTTGATATACCTTGACTCACTTTTTTTCATTCCATGGACAAACCCCGCACTGAGATGGCATCAAATCAGGCGGAAAATTAAGAAAGTCACTTCCATTTTATTATTTTTCTGAAGTTGTGTACCACACTTTGTTTAAAAGTGAGAATAGTCATTTAAGAGGCTTTGATTTTGAGTAGCTATAGCTGGCTTATTGGTCTAAAAATAATTAATAATATGTACTTACTGTTTCTTAACCTATATATCTTCTAACTTGAGTCTTATTTACTAAAACACCCCATACCAAGAAAGGTATCTGTGCTATGAAATTTTATCCATAAATAATTCTTAACAAGGGAAATCAGTTTATGTAAGGAATAGTCGTACACATTATTTTTTATTAACCTTATATGAAATATAATTTTAATTAACCTAAATTAATTTTAGTCATTGTAAAAGTTTTTAATATATTATGTTTTTTAGTATTTTTTTCTCAAAAAACAATTTAAAAATATTCCAGCTCCCACTATAAAAGACAATTACCAACACAGTGCTTCTTATTCTCCGGATAGTTTGATTTAATCCCTGATTTTAATTGGGAGATGATAGTTAGATTTTATTATTTTTTTATACTGTTATTTAACAATTAACAATATTATTATTTTATTTTATTTTTTATATCTTTTAAATATAATATTTTATTATTAAAAAAGTTGTAAGGTAAAAAATAAGAGAAAAAGTTAATGCATGTAATATCCCATATATTTTTTTTATAATAAGAACTTTATTGCATAAAATTATATAATAAACCTCGATATAAAAATTCATACATTCATCATGTATTTCAAAATATACTTTTTCATATAAGATTTAATAAAAATATCTTTATAAAATTACAAATAAAATAAAGTCTATCCAACAATTCACTTGGGATTTACACACCTGTTCATCGTAGTTTTAAAAACAAAACAAACAACACACAAAAAGAAGGGTAAGCTAAAAAGTTTTAAAAATTGTGTTTTCATAAATGAAATTTCTAAATCAACAAAAAAACAACATATCAGGTTTTCGTAATTCATCTCATACATCAAATCATCACTAACACATCACACACCACACTCATGAGACACCCATATGATCTGGTTTGTCCGATTTTTTTTCACACCGTAGCCTAGTCATATAATTGTAATCCATATGATCTGGTCTAACCAGTTCTTTTTCACATCGTAGCGCGGTCATAAGAATCCTTTAACCCACATGATCTGGTCTGACCTGTTTTTTTCTACACCGTAGCGCAGTCACGCGAATTTATTAATCCATATGATCTGGTCCAACCGATTTTTTCTCACACCGTGACGCAGTCATATGAACATCCTTCAACTCCCACCACCTAGTCATCTTTATCTATAATTCCAACCAGTTTTTTTCAGACCGTGGCACAATCATATTATATCTTATTCACAAAACACAATCACTTCATATATCTAACTAATTCAAATAGAAACTAAAAAAGATATTTAAATTATCTAGTCCTCTTGAATAACTATAAAGTATTATATTTGTTTTTTAAAAATAAACATTATGATTTATTAATCAATCACAAATTCAAGTATTTAGGTCATATTTGCTTTCATTAGTTTCGTGTTTAATATAAAGAGGAAGAATATGGGAAAAAGGAAAAAAGAGTTTGGATTGAATAAAAAGAAAGGTAACCCGAATGCTTTGTTTAAACTAAAAAGATGAGAAAAGATAACAAAATTAAAAAAAAAAATAGAAAGTAAGGTTATTTAGATAAAAACAAAATAGAAAGTAAGTGAAAAGTTTGTTTATATTAGATGTAATAGAATAAAATTTTTGTATATGTTTAAAATATTTTTTGTAAAATATTATTTTTAAAAACATCATATGAAAATAACTTTTAAAACATAAACTAGAGTTGAAATAAATTTTAAATTAAAATAAAAAAGTACATCAAATCTTAATAAATAAAAAATTACATTTTAAAATAATAATACATTAAAATAAATTACTTAATAAAATATAAATTTTAAATCAATTAATTTTATTATTTTAATATTATATTTTAATTATTGATTCTATTACACTATACTAGCAAAATATTAAATTTTTTGTTTTATTTATTATGTTAGTATTTTTCATTTTAATTATTACTCTTGTAATGTAAAAGTAAATTAACAAATATTGAATTATTTATCATTTTAATGATAAGATAGAGACGGGTAAAACTTAATAAATATATAGATAAATAAAAAATATAATCAATTATGTGATTTTTTTTTCTTCCATAAAGGCTTGAGAGTAAAGAAAGTCTCGGTTTTTTTTTTTCTCTTTTTCAAGTAAAGTAATTTGATTTTTCAAGTTTATACTCTTTTAACATCCAAATAGTACTTTAATACATATAAATACACTTGAACTGAGCATAATGATAAAGTTTGTCCAAAATAAATTTGTTTGTCCTTGACCTTTGAGTAAGGTATATGAAAATGTTTATTCATTTTGCAATGGTACAATTTTAAATTTAGAAAGTTTGACAACACATTTTAATAGCACAATAATTTGATTATATAGTTGTTGCATGAGTAGTTAACATCACGAATATCACTGGACATCCCATATCAGAAACGTATATTATTATTATTATCTTAAGAAGGGAAGAATATCATATTCAATATGCAAAGAAACATAGTCCATTATATTACCCTACATAATCAATTGTGCATCTTATCACAATCAATTATGTATGTTGATTATACTCTTTTGCATAATCAATTATTACCCTTTCTTGCTTCCTTATATTTTGTTATATTTTGTTCCTTAGATAATTGGATGGCTTGAAATCTTATTTAAATAAACACAATAGATTATATGATTAATTGTGTCCATCTTTTAAACAATTTATGCTAAAAAAATATTTAAAATAAAAGTATAACAATAATAAAAAATTAAATGAGAAAATAATCTAAATTTTGATATTCTGTAAAATAGATTAATTCAGTATTTAGTAATTAATTTTATGAGACTTTTTACATTCAATCAACTAACTCATGAAATAGATTTATTATATATTGATTTTTTAAAATTGGTATATAAAAAATACATAATTCAAAATTGAAATAAATAAAATTTTAATTTATAAATCATTTATAGTTTTATAAAATAATTATTTACAATTCATAATCTAATCTTAACTCATACTCATCTTTACTAAGTTTTAATCAAGGATATTTTGAAAAATTATTTTTTATCTAATTTATTTATTTATTTATTTTATTACATAAATTAAATTAAATAAAAAATACTTATTTTTTTATCACTCTCTTCTCTGTATTTTTATTTTATTTTCATCAATTTAAAAAATCTATTTTCTTTACTTTTTTTTTTAGTTTCTCCTACTTTTCCAATCCACATAAAGCATTAGTTTAGACTTTTTCTAAATGTCTTTTTTTAAGTCATAGAAGCTATTTTTATTATTCTTGAAAACATAGAAAATTTTAAAAGATGGAAGCAAGTTGCATGAACATGCAACTTCACGATGGAGAAGGATGATTTGTATACGGCTTCTGCCAATCACTTCCTTTCTCACTTCGTGTTTTCTTTCTGTCCAACTTTGTCAACCATATCACTTTCTTTCAAGTTTGGAGACTGTAACCTAACAATTTATTTTCAATACACCATTCACATCACACTTAATGTTACTAAATAAATAAAATCAGTTTAATTATAGTGCAAATATCAATTCTTAAAACATATATGTATATGTGAGTGTGAAGTGGTTTGACCATTGTATTTTCATAGAATGTGTTGTCCTGTTTTGGTTTTTTATTTGTTTTTTATGGTTTTAGTCTTATATCTTATCAACTACTGATTTAACCTATTTATTAATGAAATTTATTTGGTTCAAAATTTCACTTTTTTTTTTCTAAATTATTACATGTCATTCTAAACAAGTGGTAGAAAATTCGAGTTTTGGTGAGATATTTAATATCAAGATTATAAAAAATTGTGATTATTTATCTCTCTTTATATATTAAGCTCATCAGTTCAGTCGTTGGTCTTTCATTTTATTCTTTTAAGAAATTACTTTAGCAAACTAAAAAAAAAAGAATATTTATAAATTTTTCATAATTTTTTTTCTTTTGAGTAGTGGAAGATTTTTTTTTGTGGGGTAAAATAGTAACCTCAATTAAAGCAAGAGTCCTGGTGGCCCTATATGTAGACCAGACTCTCTAATTACAAAGTCAAAGATTCACTTATATTTCATTGTGATATGGTCTATTATTTGTTCACAATTTTGTCATATAAATATAATTTTCTTTAGTATCAAAGGAGGAAAATGTAGTTATAATTATTTTTAATCAAGCATATCTGACTGTATCTCCTTAACAGTATTGAAAATATCTTCTCGACAATAAAGATGAATGCAAAAAGAGGGTGAGATAAGGATGAGAAGAAAAATGAAAAGGAGGTGAGGCCTAAACAATAAATCCAAATCCAAAATTAGTTGAAAAAGTAGGACAGCTACAGCTTCCAGATTTTGAGGAAAATCAACTGTACAACCTAGCCAAACATTCTAGTTTTTATTATATTATTTATTTTGTTTCAGAGGTTCCTTTTTTATTTTTCCTGTTTCACTTTGTCACGAAAATTATAGAAAACTTTTTGAGAATAGTGAGAAAAATTTTATTTGCATATAAACATCAATGCGCGTTCTAGAATTAATCTTTAAGTAAGAGGGATAAATTAAGAAGGAAAATGGAGAAAAAAATTCTTACTTATAAAGTATTACATTAGTAAATATAACACAAAATTATTTTATTTGCATATAAAAGAACTATTTTCTAATTTTATGTATGTGCTGAACTCTCTTTATTTCATTTTCAACTCATCTCTAATTAATTATGGATATCATGAATACTCATTTTTGTCTCTCAGATATTAACATAAAAAATTAGTATTAAAAAACATTATTAAAAAATAAAACTAGTTTAAGAGGGACACGTGTGGAAAAGGAGATAAAGTGGTTCATGCAATAGAATGAAGCATTGTGAAATAGGGCGCGTGGCGTTTAGCAATTACTAAGTATATTAGGTTGGAATGTCAGAATTGCTGTCATTAAAAAAATGCAAATGTGTTTGCCAATTTATTTGGAATCTCATCCTTTCTCTCTCTTTCTACACTTTAACTCCTGGTTTTTGGGAACTATCCTCTAATTTAGATTACTTGATTAATAATAATTAATTATTGTTCCTAATACTGGTTTTCTCAAAAACCAATGACTGGTTTCTGGTTTCTATTCAGTCCTATGGGCGACTCTGCCCTGGACAAAGGGTTTCTGTGGTTCCCACCAAACTCTATTTTCAATCTATGTTCATTGAATTTAATGCTTCACTAATGGGAAAACCTTCATCATTAATCATCATTATTTAATGTTAACAAAAATTGTTTAGTGGATTGGATTTGGTCACCACCTCACCAACTCTCCTACAATATCCACTTAAACTCCTATCTTCTTTCAACTTTTTCGATCTTGCTAAATGCTTAAATCCTCCATCAATTTTTTGCATTGAAATGTGAGGGTCAATGTTTTGTTTTTCTTTGTTATTTCTTAGTCCATTATCATGCTTCAGCCTTTTAATTATTTATCATCATCATCCTATTATGATGCTCCCTCTTTTAATTTAATTTATTTTATAAAATGACATATGGAAATTAGGAATTGGGGTATGTTTTTAATTACATATTCTGATCTTTCATGCTTGTGATAAGTGTATAAATATATATGACTCGATCTTTATTTATATATTTGTAACTTGTTTAATAATGTAACCCATGCCTAAGTTTAAGTTAGCCTATACTATTTCTTAGATGGACATAAGTAACTGTTTTAATTGGTATTCTTCTATAAGACTTTCATGTATCTTTAGAGTTTTGATGTCTTTTAAACTCAACTAAAGTTTCATATTTAGTAGCACTTAAAATTCTTTATCCTTTAAAAAAATATCATGTGGACTTAATACAACACCCAAGTAACTTTATTTAAGTTTTGCTACAGTTTAAAGAGTTAATTAGAGAGACCATATAAAAATCATGTTAGGTCAGATAAATTTATAAATAATGAGAACAATTCAAATTGAACCTAAAATGTTTTTATATCTATATCGTACCCACTAGTTAAACCAACTCTAATGATTAATAAATAAAATATCATGTTTAAATATGTGGTGATAGTAATAAAATAATTATTTTATTCAAAAACATAAATTCGTTAACCTTCATCTAGATTTTGGCCTTAGCATAATTATAAACATGAGTGTTACCCTGTATTATTATAATTAACGTGTGCTTTTAAACAAGTCTCTTCGGGTGAAAATGTTTTTTTGTTTTTTGAGTGAATGTACATGTTATAACGATTCACGTTAATAACACTAAAAAAGTTTCATTTAAAAAATGATAAAATATTAGGAGGAAGTTGTTTTATGATTTTTTTTTCTTGCTGATCAAAGTGGAAATGGTGTTTTACGACATTATAAAGAAAATTATGTGTATCTTTTATTTTCAATAACTTTGTATTCTCTTTACTAAACCATTTGTATTTCCACTTTTAAGAGGAGAAAGTTACGTTCTCACAAAAATAACGAACAGTTTTCCTTTTAATTTTATTTTTTATTTATAAAATAGAAAAAAATAAACTTTATCAGATCATCAGGTTCTTAACCAAAATAAAATGTTAAGGTAGAATTCTTTTAAAAAAACCTAGAATTTATAAATTTACTAGAGTTATTTGACTACTTAAATTATAAATTTTCATAATTTTTCTAAATAATAATTTGAAATTATTCAAACTCTTTCACATCTAGTCTCTTTTCTTTTGTACTTCGTTAACTCAATATTTCAATTAAGACGTCAGTAATTTAGTTAGGATATTATTAATTCAATTTAGTTAATGTGATAATTATTTCTTTTAATGTAACTTGAGATCCCTTTTTGATCTACCTTAATAAAAAATTTCTTGATTAACATTGACATAGTTATTATTCTTTAAATGTTTACCAAAACTTCTTGTAAGTATGAGTGTTTCAATTGACATTATTAGAAGTTATTTTCAGTTGACGTTGTTGAATTTTTTTCATATGTAAATCAATATTATTTTTTCATTAATATAAATTATGATTTTTTTTCTCTCGATATCAACAGCATTATCATTCCATAAATGTGTACTATATTTTTTAGTTGAACATATTTTATAGTTACAATTTTTTAATGTTTTTAAATTTTGTTTTTATTAATGTCTGTAAATGTTATTTTTATTGGTATTACTAGTTTTATTTTTTAAAATTAATTAGTTAAGAAAGCTTGCATAGTTAGAAAAAAAATACCTCATTCAAGATTGATTATAAATTCATTGTTTTATATTTTTAAATTATTAAATGTTGTTTAATATTATATTTATATTTTTATTGGGAACCCGATACAATTCGTACTTTATCTAAATAAAATATTAAAAAATAAATTAATTTAAAAAGACAATAACTGAAATATTTAAAATTCTCTTGAATTTGTTAAATTCTTTTGAAATACATGTTAGGTATTAAAACAAGTAATTTATTGGCCTGACACAATTTGTTTGATATTCGACTTAAATTGTTCCTAAAACAATATAAAAAGGAGAAAGAAAGAAAGAAGTTAGACTGTACTATATCTTACATGTAAGTATTATGTAATGTATTTTGTACCCTACGGTTTGAAGTTGCATTCTCGTCATAGGTGGTGAAATGTCAAAATTATTTTTATTCAAATTTATAAATCAACTTTGTCTTTTTTTCTCATTTCATATTTGGTAATGCACTTGCATTTGTTCTGTTATTTGTATGTCTGTGTGAGAGATATTGTTAAAATATTGTTATTTTTCGATAAACTGTATCAGACCCATTGTCTTATCACGTTATTTGAAAATGTTGATAATTTGAATTTTTATTTGTAATAATTGGTGTAGGTTTATTCTAAGTTGGGTTATTATGCAAGGTTGTCAATCAACTTAAAATCTATTTTAAAGTTCTGTGTATATTCTATAATTTATTTTTAGATTTATAAATATATTCAAAACATTAATTTAAGATTGATCAATAATAAAGATTTTGTGGTACATTCATACTAGTAAATTATGTGGATCATGTTTGTATTAAAATCATGGAAAAGTGATGTAAGAAAAATAAATCCTTAGTATTACCACATTATCAATTGTATAATTTAGATAACGACTAATATCACAATAAAAACATGATTTTTCAACTAGTAGTTTATCTTGTATGGTATCTATTACTTAATTATTATAATTATTTGTTTTAATACATTTAGTAACTTATGTCACTTCAGAAGGATGATCAACATTTCGTAACATATATAATTAACTATGGGCATGTCTCTAAAGGTACTCGAATATGAGAGAAAACTTAGAATACAGTATAGTTAGTTTATGACGTTGTGGTGTAGGAGACCATCTACATTAGACATCATCTACTATATACAAAACATAATATTTAAATACTTTTCTTGTATATTTATTTTTTTCGTTAAAATTTATATTTTTCATTGTAAAAATTGTAACATACCAAGAACTTTATTGCATAAAATTATATAATAAATTTGGGTCAAAAATTCCTTACATTCATCATGTACTTCAAAATATATTTTTTCAAATAAAATTTAATAAAAATATATTCATAAAATTACAAATAGAATAAAATAGAATAAACTTCTCCAACAATGAGACTCACACCATCCGTGTAATATACATGATCATCGCAGTTTTAAAAAAAAAAAAAAAAAAGCTAGAGAGCTCTCAAAAAAAAATATATTTTTATAAATTGGATTTCTATCTCAACAAAATAACAATTCAATCTTTCATAATTCATCTCACATCTTACATTGACTCACAAACAAAGACATTCGACTTTTTACTTCCAGAAGACACTCGTGCATTGAGTTAAACTCATATATACATTGACTCACAAACAAAAACATTAGACTTTTTACTTCCGGAAGACACTCGTGCATTGAGTTAAACTCAGAGGTTTGCACCCGTCATATACCATCCATCTGTTCCGATCAACTCATATTTCAAACCTCGGATACAGTCTGTCCCAATCAATTCCTATTTCAAACCTCGGCCAATCAGTTCCTATTTCAAACCTCGGGTACAGTTTCACATGCACAGGGTTAATCCATATTTCTTCCGATCAGTTCATATTTCAAACCTCGGACATAGCCATATGAACCTCCTTTGACTCTTCACCAACTGGTAAACTTCATCTATATGAATCCAATATACCAGTAGAGTTAGGATACCTCCTTAGATAGATCGAATCCCCAAACAATGCACGTCCTAATAATCTCAACACGGATATCTCCTTTCCTGAAGATACTATGTCTCTATCACACACCATATCATTCACAAACATTTATACTACATCTACCATACATAAACATTAATTCCATTCAATTTAAATTCATCCAATTCATATTTAATAAAATAAATAATTATAATATTTATGAAAAATAATCAAACTAGATTCCCTTTACCTATAGAGTAGAGATACTCAAAAACTCTAAAATCATGGGCAATCTAACTCTGTTTAAGAATCTGATAGGATACTCTTAATCTACTCAACGCAGGAATCTTTGGATGTCCTCTAATTGTCAATTTGATAACATATGAAATCACAAATCTAAAGAGAGGTAGAAAACTTTAAAGAGAAATTGTTCTATAGAGATGGTGGTTTTTATAAGAATGATGTATATTTTCTTAAAAAAAAGAGATATTTGGTAGATTTTATTAAAATAAAACATAATATCTTTTTAGAGAGAGCTGGTGATTGTTATAAAAATAAATTCTAAATAACTAATAAAATTAGGTGTTATCTTATTTATCTCTCAAACTAAATTTTAGGTTAATTTTTTATTCTATAGCTATTTTATAGGATATTACAAAAATACTAATAAACAAAAATCATTTTTTGTATAAAAATAAATAATTTTGTATTGAAAAAAATCTGTATTGAAAATAAATTTTATATTATATAATTTACAAAAAATAAATAAAAATTTACAAAATATATATTTTTGACTGTGCATAAATATAAAATATTCCAGAATACAAATATATTTTGTTTTCAATTCAATTTTTATGGAAATAGAATATCAAAAACATAGGATTTAGAACGCAATGGCTGTATTCTGTTTATCCATTACACTTTAAATGATGGGCCAACCTCAAGATGGGCTAACCATCCTATCTGTCCAATTTACTTTTGTCGCAACCGGGGTCACGACGGGACGGCGAGCAAAGATAAAATTATTTTTAGATAAAACAGAGGAGTCGCCACTACAGTTAATTATGGAAAACCATAGAAAAACCAAAAAAGATTAGATAAGGCAAGTTCATGAAACCAGACTCAAAGTCCGGGAGTCGGTTACGCGTGGGGAAGGTATTAGCACCCCCACGACGCCCGCCCTAAGGCGGTACCTTTAATTAAATAAGTAAA
>Ga0209700_108309_pt1 | contig 13442 bp, 6 predicted proteins | sample SiratroredBW_FD_187528 | JGI IMG/M metagenome (GOLD analysis project Ga0209700, IMG submission 187528) | Root nodule microbial communities of legume samples collected from California, USA - Siratro red BW (SPAdes) (version 2) | ecosystem: Host-associated > Plants > Roots > Nodule | place: USA... | reverse complement strand
ATTGTAACCGATGGAATTTATAAGAATCTCGGATCTCAAATGTCTATATTTTTTTTGAGAAAAATGTTCCATGATTTTCTAAAATTCTTTGATAACATCTCTAATCCATAAAATAAAAGAACAAAAAAATTTCAATAATTTTTGACAAGTACCGATAGATGAAATAGAAAAGAAAATGTCAAAAATAATAATAACAAAAAAACAAATACTAAAGCAAGGAATTTTAGAACAAAAAATATTTCACATATGTATTTTTTTAAAAGACCTTCTAGAAATTTCCAGAATTCGTTGATAAAATCTCCAATCCTTCCAATAAAACACTACAAAAAATTCAATAATGTTTTCACAAGTTTGGATACGTGAAATAGAAAAAAAAAGATGTCAAAAATGCTAAAAAATAAGAAAGAAATAGTAAATTATGGAATTTTGGTGAAATTTTGGATTTCAAATATATCAAATTTTCCTAAGAAAAAATCATAATTTTGCAGAATTCTTTGATAAAATCTTGGATCCATACAATCAAAAACACAAAAATTTTAAGAATTTTTTGATGACTACAGGGAGGTAAAATAGAAAAAAAGATGTTAAAAATACTAAAAAATAAAAAAGCAAATAGTAAGCGATGGAATTTTAAAAGTGTTTAGTATTTCAAATCTCTCTATTTTTCTCAATAAAAATTCAAGAATTTTCCAAAAATTTCTGATAAAACCTATAATGTGTATAACAAAGCACCACCAAAATTTTTAGAATTTTTTGACAAGTTTGGACAGGTGAAATGGGAAAAAAAGATGTCAAAAATGCTAAAAGAATAAACAAAACAAAATTGTAACCGATGGAATTTATAAGAATTTCGGATCTCAAATGTCTATATTTTTTTTGAGAGAAATGTTCCATGATTTTCTAAAATTCTTTGATAAAATCTCTAGTCCATAAAATAAAAGAACAAAAACATTTCAATAATTTTTTGACAAGTACAAATAGATGAAATAGAAAAGAAAATGTCAAAAATAATACAAAAAAAACAAATACTAAAGCAAGGAATTTTAGAACAAAAAATATTTCACATATGTATATTTTTTAAAAGACCATCTAGAAATTTCCAGAATTCGTTGATAAAATCTTTAATCCTTCTAATAAAACACTACAAAAAATTCAGTAATGTTTTCACAAGTTTGGATAGGTGAAATAGAAAAAAAAAGATGTCAAAAATAAAATAAAAAATACTAAAAGCAAGGAATTTTAGAACAAAAAATATTTCACAGATGTATATTTTTTTACAATGCCTTCTAGAAATTTCCAGAATTCGTTGATAAAATCTCTAACCCTTCCAATAAAACACTACAAAAAATTCAATAATCTTTTCACAAGTTTGGATACGTGAAACAGAAAAAAAACATGTCAAAAATGCTAAAAGAATAAACAAACCAAAATTGTAACTGATGGAATTTATAAGAATTTTGGATTTCAAATGTCTATATTTTTTCTAAGAAATTTTTTTCATGATTTTCTAAAATTCTTTGATAAAATCTCTAATCCATAAAATAAAGGACCAAAAAATTTACAGAACTTTTTGATAAGTACAGATAGATGAAATAGAAAAGAAAATCTCAAAAATAATAATAACAAAAAAACAAATACTAAAGCAAGGAATTTTAGAACAAAAAATATTTCACATATGTATATTTTTTTAAAAGACCTTTTAGAAATTTCCAGAATTCGTCGATAAAATCCCTAATCCTTCCAATAAAACACTACAAAAAATTCAATAATCCTTTCACAAGTTTGGATAGGTAAAATAGAAAAAAAAGGTGTTAAAAATGCTAAAAAAATAAGAAAGAAATAGTAAATTATGGATTTTTGGTGAAATTTTGGATTTCAAATATATCAAATTTTCTTGAAAAAAAATATCAAAATTTTGCAGAATTCTTTGATAAAATCTCGAATCCATACAACAAAAAACACAAAAATTTTAAGATTTTCTTGATGACTATACAGAGGTAAAATAGAAAAAAAAAGATGTTAAAAATACTAAAAAATAAAAAAAACAAATAGTAAATGATGGAATTCTAAAAGTGTTTTCTATTTCAAATAACTCTATTTTTCTGAATAAAAATTCAACAAGTTTCCAGAATTCTCTGATAAAATCTATAATCCATATAACAAAGCCCCACAAAAATTTTTAGAATTTTTTGACAAGTTTAGACAGGTGAAATGGGAAAAAAAAAGATGTCAAAATTGCTAAAAGAATAAACAAAACAAAATTGTAACCGATGGAATTTTTTAAGAATTTTCGATTTCAAATGTCTATATTTTTTTTGAGAAAAATTTTCCATGATTTTCTAAAATTGTTTGATAAAATCTCTAATCCATAAAAGAAAAGAACAAAAAAATTTGCAGAACATTTTGACAACTACAGATAGATGAAATAGAAAAGAAAATGTCAAAAATAATAATAACAAAGAAACAAATATAAAGCAAGGCATTTTAGAACAAAAAATATTTCACATATGTATATTTTTTTAAAAGACCTTCTAGAAATTTCCAGAAGTCGTCGATAAAATCTCTAATCCTTCCAATAAAACACTACAAAAAATTCAATAATCATTTCACAAGTTTGGATAGGTGAAATAGAAAAAAAATGTCAAAAATGCTAAAAAAATAGGAAATAAATAGTAAATTATGGAATTTTGGTGAAATTTTTTATTTCAAATATATCAAATTTTCTCGAAAAAAAAACCATAATTTTGTAGAATTCTTTGATAAAATCTCGGATTCATACAATAAAAAACACAAAAATTTTAAGAATTTTTTGATGACTATAGAGAGGTAAAATAGAAAAAAAGATGTTAAAAATACTAAAAAATAAAAAAACAAATAGTAAACGATGGAATTATGAAAATGTTTAGTATTTCAAATCTCTCTATTCTTCACAATAAAAACTCAAGAATTTTATAGAATTCTCTGATAAAATCTGTAATCCATATAACAAAGCACCACAAAAATTTTAAGAATTTCTTGACAAGTTTGGACATGTGAAATGGAAAAAAAAAGATGTCAAAAATGCTAAAAAAATAAACAAAACAAAATTGTAACTGATGGAATTTTTTAAGAATTTTCGATTTCAAATGTCTATATTTTTTTTGAGAAAAATTTTCCATGATTTTCTAAAATTCTTTGGTAAAATTTCTAATCCATAAAATAAAAGAACAAAAGAATTTGCAGAACTTTTTGACAAGTACAGATAGATGAAATAGAAAAGAAAATGTCAAAAATAATAATAACAAAAAAACAAATATAAAGCAAGGAATTTTAGAACAAAAAATATTTCACATATGTATATTTTTTTAAAACCTTCAAGAAATTTCCAAAATCCGTCGATAAAATCTCTAATCCTTCCATTAAAACACCAAAAAAAATTCAATAATCTTTTCACAAGTTTGGATAGGTGAAATAGAAAAAAAAGATGTCAAAAATGCTAAAAAAATAAGAAATTAATATTAAATTATGGAATTTTAGTGAAATTTTTGATTTCAAATATATCAAATTTTCTTAAAAAAAAACCATAATTTTCCAGAATTCTTTGATAAAATCTCGGATTCATACAATAAAAAACACAAAAATTTTAAGAATTTTTTGATGACTATAGGGACGTAAAATAGAAAAAAAGATGTTAAAAATACTAAAAAATAAAAAAGCAAATAGTAAACGATGAAATTTTGAAAATGTTTAGTATTTCAAATCTCTCTATTTTTCTCAAGAAAAACTCAAGAATTTTCCAGAATTCTCTGATAAAATCTGTAATCCGTATAACAAAGCACCACAAAAATTTTAAGAATTTTTTGACAAGTTTGGACATGTGGATTGGGAAAAAAAAAGACGTCAAAAATGCTTAAAGAATAAACAAAACAAAATTGTAACCGATGGAATTTTTTAAGAATTTTCGATTTCAAATGTCTATATATTTTTTGAGAAAAATTTTCCATGATTTTCTAAAATACTTTGGTAAAATCTCTGATCCATAAAATAAAAGAACAAAAAAATTTACAAAACTTTTTGACAAGTACAGATAGATGAAATAGAAAAGAAAATGTCAAAAATAATAATAACAAAAAAACAAATATAAAGCAAGGAATTTTAGAACAAAAAATATTTCACATATGTATATTTTTTTAAAAGACCTTCTAGAAATTTTCATAAGTCGTCGATAAAATCTCTAATCCTTCAAATAAAACACTACAAAAAAATTCAATAATCATTTCACAAGTTTGGATAGGTGAAATAGAAAAAAAAGATGTCAAAAATTCTAAAAAAATAAGAAAGAAATAGTAATATATGGAATTTTGGTGAAATTTTGCATTTCAAATATATCAAATTTTCTTGAACAAAAAAAAACCATAATTTTGCATAATTCTTTGATAAAATCTCGGATCCACACAATAAAAAACGCAAAAATTTTTGAATGTTTTGATGACTATACGGAGCTAAATAGAAAAAAAGATGTTAAAAATAGTAAAAAAAAGACAAATAGTAAATGATGGAATTCTGAAGATGTTTTGTATTTCAAATATCTCTATTTTTCTGAAGAAAAATTCAAGAATTTTCCAGAATTCTCAGATAAAATCTATAATTCGTATAACAAAACACTACAAAAATTTTTAGAATTTTTTGACAAGTTTGGACAGGTGAAATGGGAAAAAAAGATGTCAAAAATGCTAAAAGAATAAACAAAACAAAATTGTAACCGATGGAATTTATAAGAGTTTTGGATTTCAAATGTCTATATTTTTTTTTTAGAAAAATGTTCCATGATGTTAGTATTCTCACAATACTAAAGGATTTGATGAAGCCATGCAAGACATAACCAGCAAGCTAAAGTAAGCAAGTGGAAATGTGTTCTAGGCTGTGTCTTAGTGTGAGTGAGTATGATTGGTCGTGAAAGAGAACCTGTACACTTCTAAGGAGAAATTCATTAGCACATAGGTTAAATGTTTTAAATCAAACCATAAAAAGGTTTTAACTTTAGTTAAAAACAGTTTTGGAAAATAAAGTACTGAACTATTATGAACTGATTTCAAGTTAAGCCGAATCAACGTATTCGTGTCTGAGCATAACTGAATTATCAGTTTTGGAAAATAAAGTACTGAACTATTATAAACTGATTTCAGGTTAAGCCGAATCAACTTATTCGTGTCTGAGCTTAACTGAATTAACTGTTTTCTGAAAATCTGGTTTGAGCTCTTTTTCTATAAAACAGTAGGTTTTTCAAGTGCGAAAAACAAGAAATACAAGAAAAAGAAAGAGAACAGAAAAAAGAAAGAAGAGAGATACATTTTTGAAAATCACAATCGTTTAGAAATACATTCTGTGAGAAATATTGTGAGAGATTCTACTGTTTTCATAATAATCATTTTTGAAAGAGGGCTTTTACTTGAAGAATCAATTCTGACTAAGGTGTGCTACGGGGTTTCTGCTGAAATTGATTGGAGGCTGAGGGAGCAGTGGATCGATTTAGCAGGGTTCTGATTTCTATGGGGAGTAGAAATTAACTGGTTTGGGCTATAGGAATTAGCCTGGTGTTTCTACTGAAATTGATTAGAGGCTGCGGGGAGCAGTGGATCAATTTAGTAGGGTTCTGATTTCTACGGGCAGTAGGAATTGGTTGATTAATTGTATGTGAACAATTAATTGAGTTAGTGGAACTTTCTTTGCAAGTGGTGCAGAGAAGACTGGACGTAGCCCTGTGTGGTGAACCACTATAAAATTGATTGTGTCTCTTCTTCTTGAACCCTTTTCTTATAATCTTGATTTGTTCTTGCACTGCACATTGAATTAAATTGAAAGATTGAATTAATTTTTGGTAATCTTGATAAAACTGGTTTAAGTCCTCTGCTGTATATTGATGTGTGCAATGTAACTTGAATTGTGTGTTGATTCTGATTATTCTACTGTAGCTGTTTATGAAATCTTGATTAACAGACTGTTTCTTTTCAAACATTGTATTACATACTGCATTAACTGGAAATTGATTGCATTGCTGGAAAATTTAATAATTTGCAACATCACATATCAATTTTAATTATGAACAAATCTGATCTAAAAGTTGTTCTGTAGATTAAACACAGTCCAGAATCACAGTTGATTATGCAAACAGATGTTCAGATATTTTAGAACAAAAAATATTTCACATATGTATATTTTTTTAAAAGACCTTCTAGAAATTTCCAGAATTCGTTGATAAAATCTCTAATCCTTCCAATAAAACACTACAAAAAATTCAATAATCTTTTCACAAGTTTGGATAGGTGAAACAGAAAAAAAAGATGTCAAAAATGCTAAAAAAATAAGAAAGGAATTGTAAATTATGGAATTTTGGTGAAATTTTGGATTTCAAATATATCAAATTTTCTTTAAAAAAATGAAAAACTATAATTTTGCAGAATTCTTTGATAAAATCTCGGATCTGTACAATAAAAAACACAAAAAGTTTAAGAATTTTTTTATGACTATGTAAAATAAGGTTTAGACCAAGTTCAAGAGGGGGGGGTGAATTGAACTTTCAAAAACTTTTCGCAAATCTTATTTGTTCTTGAACTAGAGAATGAAAATTCTATATTCAATCGATTGACTATGTAATTCTGGACTGTTAGGTAAACAATCGATTGTGCACAGCGGAAGATATCAAAAATAAACCCAGAAATCAGTTAAACCCAGAAAACAGTTTGCAATGTAAAATTGTTTTTACCCAGATTTAAGATGTTTAAACACAATGTAGTAGATTAAACACAATCCGGAATCACAGTTGATTATCCAAACAGATGTTCAGAGTATGATTAACAGTATGAACAAATTTTAATCCAGTTAATTTTAAAGATGGCAGCAGTGAATAAAAGCAATCAAGAAGAGTAGGGAGAAAAGCAAGAACACAGAATTTTTATACTAGTTCACCCTTTCTCAAGGGCTACGTCCAGTCCTTTGCAAACTAGCACGAGGTGCAACACGAGGACTTCCCAGGAGGTCACCCATCCTAGTACTATTCTCGCCCAAGCACGCTTAACTGCAAAGTTCTGATGGAATCCGATGCATTAGTGTTGGTATGATCGCACCTGTCAAGTGTAACGTGATCAGTGCATATATGGCTTCGGGAACAGGCCTAATTTCCAACACTTGGCAAGTCGTGGGGCCCAGAATGCAACTGAGGGGCGAGTTTCTTGGACAAAGTTATACTTGTGTCGGCGAGCAGAAACAGAAAAAAGCACTGAAAAAGAGATACCAAAAAAGATGTGCAACACGAGAACTTCCCAGGAGGTCACCCATCCTAGTACTACTCTCGCCCAAGCACGCTTACCTGTAGAGTTCTGATGGGATCTGGTGCATTAGTGCTAGTACGATCACAGTTGTCAAGTGTGGCATGATCAGTGCATATATGGCTTCGGCAACGGACCTCATTTCGGACACTTGGCAAGCCGTGGGGCCAGAACGAACGGAGGTGCGAGTTTCTTAGACGAAGTTATACTTGTGTCGGCGAGTAGAAAAGAATAAAGCACTGAAAAAGAGATGCCAAAAAAGATGTGCAACATGAGAACTTCCCAAGAGGTCACCCATCCTAATACTACTCTCGCCCAAGCACGCTTAACTGCGGAGTTCTGATGGGATATGGTGCATTAGTGCTAGTATGATCACAACTGTCAAGTGTGGCGTGATCAGTGCATATATAGCTTCGGCAACGGGCCTAATTTCTGACACTTGGCAAGTCGTGAGACCCAGAACTGAACGGAGGGGCGAGTTTCTTAGACAAAGTTATACTTGTGGCGGCAAGCAAAAAAAGAAAAAAGCACAGAAAAAGAGATGCCAAAAAGGAGGTGCAAGACGGAACTTCCAAGGAGGTCACCCATCCTCGTACTAGTTTTGCCCAAGCACGCTTAACTGTAGAGTTCTGATGGAATGCGGTGCATTAGTGTTGGTATGATTGCACCTGTCAAGTGTGGCGTGATCAGTGTATATATTGCTTCGGTAACGGGCCTAATTTCGGATAGTTGGCAAGTCGTGGGGCCTAGAACGGAACGGAGGGCCGAGTTTCTTAGACGAAGTTATACTTGTGTCGGCAAGTAGAAAAAGAAAAAAGCACTGAAAAAGAGATGCCAAAAAAGAGGTGTAACACGAGGACTTCCCAGGAGGTCACCGATCCTAGTACTCCTCTTGCCCAAGCACACTTAACTGCGGAGTTCTGATGGGATCTGGTGCATTAGTGCTGGTATGATCGCACCCGTCCAGTGTGGCGTGATTAGTGCATATATGGCTTCGGTAACGGGCCTAATTTCTGACACTTGGCAAGTCGTGGGGCCCAGAACGAACGGAGGGGCGAGTTTTAAGACGAAGTTATACTTGTGTCGACGAGCAGAAAAAGACAAAAGCAATGCAAAATTGATGCCAAAAAAGAGGTACAACACGACGACTTCCCAGGAGGTCACCCATCCTCGTACTAATCCTGCCCAAGCACATTTAACTGGCAGAGTTCTTATGGGATCCGGTGCATTAGTGCTGGTATGATCGCAACTGTCAAGTGTGGCGTGATCAATGCATATATAGCTTCGGTAACGGGCCTAATTTAAGACACTTGGCAAGTCGTGGTGCCCAGAACGGAACGGAGGGGAGACTTTCCTAGACGAAGTTATACTTGTGTCGGCAAGCATAAAAAGAAAAAAGCACTGAAAAAGAGATGCCAAAAAAGAGGTGCAACACGACGATTTCCCAGCAGGTCACCGATCCTAGTACTACTCTCGCCCAAGTACGCTTAACTACGGAGTTCTGGTTGGATTAGGTGCATTAGTGCTGGTATGATCGCACCTGTCAAGTGTGTTGTGATCAGTGCATATATGGCTTCGGTAACGGGCCTAATTTCCGACACTTGGTAAGTCGTGGGGCCTAGAACGAAAGGGAGGGGCGACTTTCTTAGACGAAGTTATACTGGTATCGGTTAGCAGAAAAAGAAAAAATCACAGAAAAAGAGACGCCAAAAAAGAGGTGCAACACGAGGACTTCCCAAGAGGTCACCCATCCTAGTACTATTCACGCCCAAGCAGGCTTAACTGCGGTGTTCTGATGGGATCCGGTGCATTAGTGCTGGTATGATCGCACCTGTCAAGTGTGGCGTGATGAGTGCATATATGGCTTCGGTAACGGGCCTAATTTCCGACACTAGGCAAGTCGTGGGGCCCAGAACGAACGGAGGGGCGGGTTTCTTAGACGAAGTTATACTTCTGTCGGCGAGCAGAAAAAGAAAAAAAGCACTGAAAAAGAGATGCCAAAAGAGAGGTGCAACACGAGGACTTCCCAGGAGGTCACCCATCCTCGTACTAATCTCGCCCAAGCACGCTTAACTACAGAGTTCTGATGGGATCCGATGCATTAGTGTTGGTATGATCCCACCTGTCAAGTGTGGCGTGATCAGTGCATATATGGCTTCGGTAACGGGCCTAATTTCTGACACTTGGCAAGTCGTGGGGCCCAGAACGAAACGGAGGAGCGAGTTTCTTAGACGAAGTTATACTTGTGTCGGCGAGGAGAAAGTGAAAAAAGCATTGAATAAGAGATGCCAAAAAAGAGGTGCAACACGAGGACTTCCGAAGAGGTCGCCCATCCTAGGACTACTCTCGCCCAAGCACGCTATACTGCGGAGTTCTGATGGGATCCGGTGCATTTGTGCAAGTATGATCGGACCTGTCAAGTGTGGCATGATCAGTGCATATATGGCTTCGGTAACGGGCCTAATTTCCGACACCTGGCAAGTCGTGGAGCACAGAACGGAACGGAGGAGCGAGTTTCTTAGACAAAGTTATACTTGTGTCGGCGAGGAGAAAGTGAAAAAAGCACTGAAAAAGAGATGCCAAAAAAGAGGTGCAACACGAGGACTTCCGAGGAGGTCAGCCCTCCTAGTACTACTCTCGCCCAAGCACGCTTAACTGCGGAGTTCAGATGGGATCCGGTGCATTAGAGCTGGTATGATCGCACCTGTCAAGTGTGGCGTGATCAGTGCATATATTGCTTCGGTATCGGGCGTAATTTCCGACACTTGACTTGTCGTGGGGCCCAGAACGGAACGAAGGGGCAAGATTCTTAGACGAAGTTATACTTGTGTCGGCGAGCAGAAGAAAAAAGTACTGAAAAAGAGATACCAAAAAGGAGGTGCAACCCGAGGAATTCCCAGGAGGTCACCCATCCTAGTACTATTCACGCCCAAGCACGCTTAACTGCAGTGTTCTGATGGGATCCGGTCCACTAGTGCTGGTATGATCACACCGGTCAAGAGTGGTGTGATCAGTGCATATATGGCTTCGGTAATGGGCCTAATTTCTGACATTTGGTAAGTCGAGGGGCCGAGAATGAAAGGGAGGGGCGACTTTCCTAGACGAAGTTATACTGGTGTCGGCTAGCAGAAAAAGAAAAAAGCACGGAAAAAGAGATGCCAAAAAAGAGGTGCAACACGAGGACTTCCCAGGAGGTCACCTATCCTAGTACTATTCACGCCCAAGCACGCTTAACAGCAGTGTTCTGATGGGATCCGGTGCATTAGTCCTGGTATGATCGCACCTGTCAAGTGTGGCGTGCTGAGTGCATATATGGTTTCGGTAACGGGCCTAATTTCTGACACTTGGCAATTCGTGAGGCCCAGAACGAACGGAGGGGCGAGTTTCTTAGACGTAGTTATACTTCTGTCGGCGAGCAGAAAAAGAAAAAAGCACTGAAAAAGAGATGCCAAAAGAGAGGTGCAACACGAGGACTTCCCAGGAGGTCACCCATCCTCGTACTAATCTCGCGCAGGCATGCTTAACTGCGAATTTCTGATGGGTCCGGTGCATTAGTGCTGATATGATAGCACCTGTCAAGTGTGGCGTGATCAGTGCATTTATGGTTTCGGTAACGGGCCTAATTTCCGACACTTGGCCAGTCGTGGGGCGCAGAACGGAACAGAGGAGCGAGTTTCTTAGACGAAGTTATACTGGTGTCGGCTAGTAGAAAAAGAAAAAAGCATTAAAAAAGGGATGTCAAAAAAGAGGTGCAACACGAGGACTTCCCAAGAGGTCACCCATCCTAGTTTTATTCTCGCCCAAGCACGCTTAACTACGGAGTTCTGATGGGATCCGGTGCATTAGTGTTGGTATGATCGCACCTGTTAAGTGTGGCTTGATGAGTGCATATATGGCTTCGGTAACGGGCATAATTTGCAACACTTGGCAAGTCGTGGCGCCCAGAACCAAACGGAGCGGCGAGTTTCTTAGATGAAGTTATACTTGTGTCGGCGAGCAGAAAAAGAAAAAAACACTGAAAAAGATATGCCAAAAAAGATGTGCAACACGAGGACTTCCCAGGAGGTCACCCATTCTAGTACTACTCTCGCTTAAGCACCCTTAACTGCGGAGTTCTGATGTAATCCGGTGCATTAGTGCTGGTATGATCCCACTTGTGAAGTGTGGCGTGATCAGTGCATATATGGCTTCGGTAACGGGCCTAATTTTCGACACTTGGCCAGTCGTGGGGCGCAGAACGGAACAGAGGAGCGAGTTTCTTAGATGAAGTTATTCTTGTTTCGGCGAGACGAAAAAGAAAAAAGCATTGAAAAAGGGATGCCAAAAAAGAGGTGCAACACGAGGACTTCCCAGAAGGTCACCCATCCTAGTACTATTCTCGCCCAAGCATGCTTAACTGCGGAGTTCTGATGGGATCCGGTGCATTAGTGCTGGTATGATCGCACCTGTCAAGTGTGGCGTGATTAGTGCATATATGGCTTCGGTAACGGGCCTAATTTCCGACGCTTGGCAAGTTGTGGGGCCCAGAATGACACGGAGGAGCGAGTTTTTTAGACGAAGTTATACTTGTGTCGGCGAGCAGAAAATGAAAAAAGCACTGAAAAAGAGATGCCAAAAAAGAGATGCAACATGAGGACTTCCCAGGAGGTCACCCATCCTAGGACTACTCTCGCCCAAGCACGCTTAATTGCGAAGTTCTGATGGGATCCGGTGCATTAGTGCTGGTATGATCGCACCATTCAAGTGTGGCGTGATTAGTGCGTATATGGCTTCGGTAACGGGCCTAATTTCTGACACTTGGCAAGTTGTGGGGACCAGAATGGAACGGAGGGGCGAGTTTCTTTATTTTTCGACTCCCTGTAGAAGCAAAGTCACAATCACTCTTCGGGATCCTCTGCAGAAGCAAGATCTCTGCATTTCTTTTCGGCACATGATGAGACCCGAACAAAATCAGTGTCTCTGTCTTTACTTAATTTTTTCTTTGATAATATGAATTTTTCCCAAACTTTCATAATATCATGTAAAACTTAAGTAAAGAGGGGCAACTGTCAACACCCGATTTTGTCCGGGTAATCTTTTAAATTAAAGCATAATGATAAAAATGAATAAAGAAAAATGAATAATAACATAAAAATATATTTATTAGTTTAAGTTGTCTTGAAAAAGAAAATAATAAAATAAAATAAAAAAAAGAAAAAATTACAAAAAATTGAATTTTTCCATTAAAAAAAAGAAAGAAAAGGTGGATTTTTTTTAAAAAAATAATAAAATAATAATTAATAATAAAAAAACGAAAATAACAAAAAAATAACAAAAATATCTAAATTAAAACAACAGAATCTGAAAATTAAAAAAAAATAATAATAATAAAAACAAATATAACAATAAAAATAACTGCTTCCAAACTTGATTTGCAAGTTTTAAAAAATAGAAAATAAATAAATAAAAAGAGTTTTGTTTAAATAAATTTTATAAAAGTAAAAAAGTGGAGTAGTTTAGATTTTTTTTCCTTTTATGTTTTTTTAAATAATAAAAATAAAATAATAAAACAAACAAATAATACAAAATTTGAAAAAAGAAACGATAAAAGAAGAAGAGAGACTCTTTCAACTCTCTAACTCCCCAGAATCCCATAAAAATCTCCACCATCCCTATTCTTTCTCCAACAGAACTCCTCAGGTGGATTGATAACGAAAAAAAAAACATAAAAAATAGAGAAAAAAAAGAAAAGAGAGGATCACTGATAAAGGAAAAACATAAAAGAAGGAGGAAAAAAAGAAACTGATAAAGGGAGAACACATTAAAAAATAGAGGAAGAAGGAGAAAAAGAGAAGATTGATCCTCCTAACTTACTGTCCATACTCAGTTTAAAACTGAGAAACAAGGAACGTTTAGAAAGGAGATAATCATTCTTGAAGAACCAGTACAGGTATGTTTTGTAATTTTTAAAAATTTTGTATGGTTCTCAAAAATTGAATTTGTAAGCCTGTATTTTTATCTTCTTGTGATTTTTTTTATTTTTATTTTTTTTTCATCATCTTCATGGTTTCATTTCATAAATAAAGGTAAGGATATGGAGATAAAGAAACAAAAATGTTATTTTTTGCTCTTCATGGCGTTTTTTTATTTTACAAAGTC
>Ga0209700_108306_pt1 | contig 13446 bp, 9 predicted proteins | sample SiratroredBW_FD_187528 | JGI IMG/M metagenome (GOLD analysis project Ga0209700, IMG submission 187528) | Root nodule microbial communities of legume samples collected from California, USA - Siratro red BW (SPAdes) (version 2) | ecosystem: Host-associated > Plants > Roots > Nodule | place: USA... | reverse complement strand
TATATATATATATATATATATATATATATATATATATATATATATATATATATATATATATATATATATATATATATATATATATATATATATATATATATATATATATATAGATATATATATATATATATATATATATATATATATATATATATATATATATATATATATATATATAGATATATATATATATATATATATAGATATATATAGATATAGATATATATATAGATATATATATATATATATATATATAGATATATAGAGATATATTTATCTATATATATCTATACCTATGTATATATATATATATATATATATATATATATATATATATATATATATATATATATATATATATATATATATATATATATATATAGATATATAGAGATATATTTATCTATATATATCTATACCTATGTATATATATATATATATATATATTGTAAAATATTTTAAGCATGTTTATTGTAATCCCTGTAACACACTAACATAATACCACTACTCTCTCTCTCTTCACACCTCTCCATATCTTCATCTCCCTTCTCTCTCAATTTCACTCCCTAGACTTCACCTGTTTCAAAATCTGATCTAGCCTTATAATAGTTTAAGAAACTGGGGTCATTTCTAATCGATTAGAATCTTAATCAGAGTAAGTTCCTATTTACTCTAAGAATCCATTGTTCTCTATTCTTTTTAAGTTTTTGTCTTCAATCTTGGTGGAAACAGTTGGGAAAACTATTCCTCTCAACTTAATTAAGATTATACTAAATTTTGGTGTTATTTGGATAACTTGTTCTAGATTCCTAAAGTTTGGACTGATGTTATTGTCTGGTTTACATGATTTGCTTTGGAGATTGAGCTTTTCATGTAAGGGAAGCTAGTTTTAATACTTTCAATATAACCTTAGGTTAGAAAACCTGACTGTGAATGGAATTGATACTAAGTTTCAATTTCTATTATAAAGATGTTTTATTATGAAATCGATTGATTTTGTATCTAGTATGAACTATAATATTGGTAGCTTGATAGACAAGAATTGCTTTTTAATATTGTGAATTTTGAATTGTTGGGTAGATATGGTTGTGTATGATGGAATTGAAATCATGTGTGTGATGCCTGATTTATAGATTCATATGTCACCATTTTAGTTGAAATGAAACTAGAGTACTAGGAGTTGAAAGTACCATGGTTATATATGTATCTATATGTTCCAGATTGGTTGAAATGATATGATTAATGTTATAAATGAATGTTGAGTTCGTATGCAATCATTTTGATTGAAATGAAATTAGAGTATTGGGGATTAAAAGGAAATCAAGGTACGATGATTGCACATGAATCATTGTGAAGTCAATATGCTTGTAATGTAGTATAAAGGATTGTGATTGGATGATAGACATTTGTATTCAATTTCAGGGTTGATATTTAAATTCTTAAATCTATTTACTTCATTTCATTTTACTTTTACAAGTTGAAAACATGATTTCACTAACTTACCCTTGTTTATTTTATTGTGACGTGAATTGCGATGATTGTATTATGTACATGAGCAAATGCAGATGCAAGTTTTGAAGCACCTTAAGGACTATAGACCCTTAATTTGGTCTCTCTTTTGTCATGTAAATATAGCTGTCAACACTGGATTTTGTCCTAATGAAGATAAATTTTTTTTATTCATTTTCTTTTAATTCAAAGTTAAAAAGTAATTAAGATTAAGATTAAAATATAAATAAAGATTAATTGATAATTAGAATGTTAGAAAAAAGGAAAAAAAGAAGAAATAAAATAAAAAGGTGGCATGGGCAACGCTTTTGAGATAGAGGAAAGATTTGAAAAAATAATGATGACGTAGTAACCAAATTGTAACAAATGGTAAGCATCAGAGGTGTGACTAGGGAGAAGCGAATCATCAAATTTCTTTTATCAAAGGGAAATATAAATTCATAGGGAGGGGGTTGATTTTTGAAGAAAATTGAAAAGCAAGAAGGAAGAAGATACGTGAATTGAAAAAAAGGCATAGCATATAGGAGCAGGAGGTTTCGTGAATCAAGAGCAGAAAATTACAAAAGAAAGAAGCACAGTCCAGATTACAGGAAGAGAAATACAAATACAGTTCATCCATAAGAAATAGAGAGAAGAATTTCTAACAGATAAATTTGCTAAGGATTTACACTTGAAGTATGTACAATTGAATTTCTGACTCTCTTGTTCCAGTTTCTATTTACTATGCATTGCTTGTGTGCTCTGTTCTTGGTTGCTCTCTATAATTATGAATCGTTGCTTGTGTGCTCTGTTCTTGGTTGCTCTCTGTAATTATGAATTATTGCTTGTGTGCTCTGTTCTTGGTTGCTCTTTGTAATTATGAATCGAAAAGTATTAATCCCAATTCATGTTTCCAAAACGCATTTAATCAATTATAAAGCTAGAGTTTAGATCAAAACCAATTCGGGGAAGTCGTTGCTCCAGGCACACTTCCTAAATAGTGATATTATAAGCTTTGTGGTTTCTCCTCCAGTAACTGTAAGAACCTTGTATGCTAATTTGAAATTCCCCAACCAAGAATCAATGCCAGAAACGTCATCAACAATCTATAGAAATTACAGGATCCAGATTAGAATCAGAAGAGGAAACTAATCAAAATAGAAACTATAAAAATCTAAAGTAGAAGAAAAGAAGGAGGAAGAGGCGAGTGTCACGCCACCGCGCCTCCGCCAAACCTCAAAGCCACGCCAACCTCTGCCGCATGTCGTCAACCACCATCGGCGCCGTCCTTGCACTACCATACTTCCAAGTTGCCGTGAGTCATCTTGCCAAACTCCGACGTGACGCCACTGCACCTCCATTAAACCTCAACGGCAGCTTCCACCATAGCCCCCGTCGATCTCTTTTCATTTTGCCTCAACCTCTTTCTCATCTCCGTACGAACCACCAACGCTGGCTTCGCCTCGCCGGCGTCGTCCTTCGTTGTACCCGCTCCCATGGCCGCCACGGAGTGCCTCCCTGCGGCTCCTTCACAACCATGTTTTAGGGTTTTGGTGAATGAACCCTAATGGGTTCTTAAGGAGAGAAACTTGCTGGACCTCACAGATTTCTTCTTGCACCCCATCAATTAGTGATTTGCACCTATAGATGCTTGAATTCCGAAACTGCCCTTAATTTCGTTTAAAATCTTTCACAAAAAAAAAAAACTAAAAAAAAAAAGCTTATTTCTCATACTTACATAAAAAAAAGGTATGTTTTAATAAATTTTAAATTTCAAATGACCGTTCGCGTTATGCGGGATTCTTTTTTTAAAAAAATAACAATTCTTGATTTGAATTCCTAAATGGTTGTTCGCGTCATGAGATTTAATTCGATAAGTTTTAATTTGTTTGGATTATCAAAAGGCCGAACGCGTCTACGATATCCATATTAAAATCAATTTATAAAAATATAAAAAAATACAAAATTTCGAAAAATAAAAAATATCAAGTTTTTTTAAAAAAGATAAATAACTCATCTATCTTTTAGAACTACGTATTCCCTGATTCTTCACCCAATAAGGATGTTGATACGTAGGAGCAAGGTCAATCCTTGTCGGGTCCTTTAATTTAAAAATTATTATTTTGTTTTTAATTGCATTTTACTTATATTTTTGGGAAAAATAAACATTTTATAAACCATATTTGATTTTGCTAAGTTGATTAAAGGTACTGTCTTAGGACAGGTGCTGTGGGATGCTAATACCTTCCCCACGCATAACCGACTCCCGAGCTCATCTCTAGTTCGCAGACCTTTCCTTATTCTTTTCTTGGTTTTCCATATTAAACTATGGTAGCTACTCCATTTATTTCTTTTCATTATTTTTTTAATTTCTCTTTCGGATCATCATACCCGTCGTGATCGTGGTTGCGACAAATGGCGACTCCACTGGGGATACACTGGAGAGTCAGGCCATTTAATTGAATGAGTGAAAACAAATGTGATTTTATGAATGTTTGTATTTCCCTTTCTTTTTGTATATTACTTGCTTTATTTTCTTTGTTATGATTTATTCTATTTGTTTTATTGTTTGTTGATGGAATATTGAACCCTAGGGTAGACGATATGTTTTATCTACTATATCTGTCATATTTGCCTAGGACTTTTCTGGCTGTTTTGCAGGTGAGGGGTTGGGAACAAGTTTTCTCCCTTCACACACACACATTTTTTATGCATGTATCATGAGTGGGATCCTAAAACCCCGGGTCTGAAAAAGTTTAGAAATAGAGGGATTCAGTGATACCGGACAGGATGTACTTCCTACTTCGGTTTTCATGAGAATCCTAATCAGAGTCTGTTCTCTTTATTGTCTGTTCATGAGCTAGTTGTTTACCGACAACTTTGAATAAGATGATAAACGAAGGCCATAGCTCTGGTGACCTTTATACCTATAGGAATTAGGGAACTTACCTTTGTGAGGATGCATGTAAAGATCTTAGAACCCTAGGTGTTATGCTGCCGATTTGTTTAGGGCACTAAGGGAGACAATCAAGTTCTTCAACCGCTCAACGACATCTGCTTGTGAAATAAATGATGTTTTAATGCATAGCATACATATTGTAACATTGGTTTTGATGCATCATGATTTTTATTCTAAACAGTAATTTTGAAAATTGTGCACCAGATCATGGAGGTTAATTCTGGATTAGGAGTTGAGAAGGGATCAAAGACTTCAGACTTAAAAAAGAAGTTGAAGTTTGAACCGATAGGAAACAATCTCTCTAATCTTCGGGAGCTTGGAAAGAAGCTGAAACCCATACTAGAGGAGCTTTCAGAAGAAAGTATGGAAATTTATTGGGGTTGTTAGAGCTAGAAATTGAGATATCTATTGTCACGGCGCTTGCTCAATATTATGACTCAAACATGAGATGCTTCACATTCCAGGATTTTCAGTTGGTACCCACTTTAGAGGAGTATGAGCATATTATGGATATGCCTCTGAGTGGTGGAGTCCCTTATAGGCATTTTGAGCAACATGCTTCTATCTTGACATTATCATCTATCACCAAAATCTCTGAAGATATGTTGAAGGGCCGTTTGGTTGCTGTAAAAGATACCAAGGGGTTTTCTCAGAGGTTCTTAGAAGCACATCTTCTTTAGTTGAGTGTAAAAGAAGATTGGGAAACATTTATGGATGTATTGGCTCTCGTACTAAATGGAGTGATATTGTTTCCTTATGCCGGTGATCATATTGACTATGCTGCTGTGGACATATTTATTGTTGTTAGAACAAGGTCCGAGAATCCAGTTACAACAATTCTGGCAGACATATCTAGCTCTAGATTTATGCTATGAGAGAAAAGTGAGAAAGATGCTGTGTAGTGTACACATTTTGTATTTTTGGTTGATGGCCCGTGTTGGGGATAATATTTTGGGAGTCAGGTGTCCTATAGAGCTGGTGACTCGGAAGAAGCTAGAGAAGAGAAGTGGTAAAGAATGGGCTTTATTTGTTGCTGGTTTGAATTAGACGAAGATTATATGGCAACCATCATGGCAACAAAGGTCGAGGCTTGTTTACAGTTGTGATGGCTTCCCTAATATGCCTCTTATAGGAGTAAGAGGATGCATTAGTTACAATCCAGTTTTGGCTTAGAGGCAGTTTGGCTATCTGATCAGAGAAGCACCTACGCCTGTTGTTTTAGCTCCACTTGTGTGCTACTACAAGGATGGATTTGTGACTGAGATATTACATCATATTCGTAGTGCTTGGAAGAACATATCCTATGCGGAAAGGGACACGAGGTCATGGTCAATGAATAAAGAAATCCCGTATCAGCAATGATTAGCAGATAAAGTGAAAGAAGTCAAGCTACCTTACAAATTGATTTCTCAAGAGCCTTTGGAAAAATCAATACATGAAGAACCTACACCTGACACAAGGTCTGAAGAAATTCAGAAGTTGAAAAAAGAGGTTGAAAGGCTAAAAGGAAAGAATGATACATTGAATAATGATATGCAAAGCCTTCAACACGATTACTTGAATGTCAAGGTAGAATGTGAAGCAAAGACAAAGGCAAATGAGAGATTGATCAAGAGGCAGAAAGTGGATAGAGAGTACATTATGGAGATGACTCAAGAGTTGACTGCAACCAAAGCTGAATTAACTTCAAGAGATAGAGAGTGGGAAGTGGTTGTGTTATCCGAACGCCAATGGAAGAGCGCATATGAGGAAGCCAGACAGGACGGACAAAAGCTGATGAAGGAGCTATATGACTTGCAGGATAAGTTCCATAGCACAAAGTCACAAATGAAAGAGATAATGTCGGAGTATGAAGAGAAGATGAAAGAAGAAGAGTATCAGAAGATGGAGACTCAAGAGAGGCATCAGATCATGATGACCCAGCTGGAGAACCACATAGCAGATCAAGAGCGATACATAATTCATTGAAAGACGTGTTTCTCACAGTTGCCTCCAATGGAGCTATTGATGAGGTGCCCAGGATGCTGAGCGAAGCAGACATATCACTGATGTTCTTCAATCCCCCAGATGCTGTTCAAAAATTTCTAAATCATTGTAAATATTTAGTAGAGCAGATGAAGATTATGATAGCTCGTTCTAGGGAGTGATTGTATTCTATTTTATTCGACCAATTGTTTTATGATGTCAGACAATTTCTTTTCCCTATTAATATAAATACAGATTAAATTTCCATGAGTGTGTGTGCAATTTTCACAATTATTGTTTAAACAACATGCATACAATTTATGTTTTTCATAGCATTCATTTCGCATTCTTATTTAATTTTCTCATGAATAATAAAATTAACAGAAACATAATAACGACAAATATTCCGCGACATCACTACAAAACTCGTGCCAATAGTAAAAGAATGGACAACTGGGGTGAAATGCAAGAAAGTATGAAGGTTGACATTGACCAGCTCAAAAATCAGATGGGTCAGATGTTTGAAATGATGGTGGCATTAAAAGATGCGGTGGCTGTCCGCAATGAAGAGGCTCAGTCTTCACATCCCCCTGTTCTTCAGCAAGGTACATCACAGACTCGTGACCCTAATTGTGGGAATAGAAACACCCAAGAATTCCCTCCATATGGTTTGCCTTTAAACTATGAACCTGTATATGAAGGGTATGAAGAGCAAGAAATTGTGCCGCCAATGGGTAATGTTGCTAAACCTAAAGGCCAACCCGAGTTTACTCAAATACCCCCTACTAGTCATATGGAGAAGGTGGTAATTGATATGGTCACTTCTAACGTCCAACCACGAGTTTTGCAAGTTCCCACTGGAGAAACGTCTATGTCAAAGAATAATGTGAATGAAGGCATTCAAAATATGTTGATTAATGTCGATATGACAAAAAGCAAGCTGGAGATATTAGAGGAAAGACTCAGAATGATTGAAGGAGCTAGTGCTTGTGAGTTTGGGGATGCTGCGGGGCTGTGTTTGGTGCTGGACGTTGTGATACCCCCAAAGATCAAAGTCCCTGAATTCGAGAAATATAAAGGATCCACTTGTCCGAAAAGTCATCTGATCATGTACTGCAGAAAAATGGCTGCTCATGCCTATGATGAGAAGCTATTAATGCATTTCTTCCAAGACAGTCTCGCTGGAATAACTTTGAATTGGTACATGAATTTGGAACCGGTTAGAATCCGATCATGGAAAGACTTGGTTGATGCTTTCATCAAACAATACAAATATAACATGGACATGGCTCCCGATAGAATGCAGTTACAAGGCCTGTTCAAGAGAAGTGTCGAGACTTTTAAAGAATATGCCCAAAGATGGAGAGAGTTGGCTGCTCAAGTGGAACCACATCTACATGAGAAGGAAATGATCACCATGTTCATTGAAACATTGCAATCTCCATACTATGAACATGTGCTGGGAAGTGTGTCTTCCAACTTTTCCGATATAGTTACTATCGACGAAAGGATTGAACACGGGCTTAAAAGTGGAAAAATAGCACAAAACCCTTTTGCGGTTACCAATGTTAAGAAGCCCGGGTTCAATAATAACAATAGGAAGAAGGAAGGAGAGGTGCAAGCAACTTTGGCCATGCCATATTGGGGAAGGTATCAACAGCAATATCGCCCAAATTATAGACCATCACATGCTTACGTTGCAAATGTTGTTCCAAACTATCAGTATAATGCTCCCCGACCACAGACTGGGTATAGACCACCAATGGCAACTCATAATGCTTATCAACCCAATCCAGGGGTTCAGAATGCTAATCAGGCACAAAATCAAAATTTTGGTCAAAGGAATAATTCAGGAGAGAAGGCGGTGAAGTTTACTCATTTACCAATGACCTATTTAGAGTTGTTACCTGATTTGGTTAAAAATGCATTGGTTGCTATATGTCCAGCAAGAACCATACAACCACCATATCCTAGATTTTATGATGTTAATGCTAAATGTGAATATCATGGTGGAGAGATCGGTCATTCAACAGAAAATTGTCGAGCCCTTAAGTACAAAGTGCAGTCCTTGCTCGATTCAGGATGGCTTACTTTTCAAGAGCAAAAGCCAAATGTGGACAAAAAGCCCTTTATCTGGACATGCAAACGCCACAGTTAATGTTGTAATGGAGGAAGAAAAGCCAAGCTGGGTTAGAAATGTTAATGAAATGAAAAAACCTATGAATGAGGTTTTCAGAGCAATCTGCCATACTGGTTTGTTCTCATATGAACATAGGCCGGAAGATAAATGTGGTTTCCATGCTAGCACCGAGCATTCTATTGATGAGTGTGCTGAATTCAAAAATTTTGTTCAAGACTTGATAGATAGACATATTCTACAAGTCAATCATCAAAAGAAGGAAGGGGAAGTATTTACTGGAGAAGAATGGATTCCACAAAGGCCTAAACCGTTGGTGATACAATTTACCAAGCCTACCAATTCCATGCCTGCAGGACGACAACCTTTGGTGATTCAGACACCCTCTGCTTTCCTTTACAAGAATGATAAAGTTGTTCCTTGGAAGTATGGTGTCAGTATCATCCAAGGAGAAGAAAAAGATGAATCAGTCGAACAAGGCAAAGTTGTTATTGATAATATATCCGGAATTGGGGGCATGACTAGGAGTGGTCGACTGTTTACTCCTCCTGAGTTGAGAGATGAGAAAAGCCATGAAAAAATTAGAGAAGAAGTGGCTGCAGAAAAGATTAAATCATTTTTAAAAGGAAAACTTGTGCAAGTTAATTCAGAGTTGGAGCAGAAAGAAAGAAAAGAAGTTACCGATAATGATGCATATGAGTTCTTAAAATTTATCCAACAAAGTGAGTATAAAGTGGTGGACCAGCTAAACCGAATGCCTGCAAAGGTATCTTTGTTGGAGCTATTAATGCATTCAGATTCTCATCGGAAATTACTAATGAAAATTCTGAGCGGAGCCCATGTGGAACAAGATATTTCCTTAGATAAATTTGAAGGGATTGTTAGTCATATTACTGCTAACAATTACTTGACTTTTACTGAGGATGAATTACCACCAGAAGGCAGAGGGCATAATAAAGCTCTTCACATTTCAGTCAAATGCATGAATCACTTCATATCATGAGTATTAATTGATAATGGTTCATCGTTGAATGTAATGCCAAAATCCACCCTGGACAAATTGCCAAGTGATGGGATTCATTTACGTCCCAGTACCATGGTGGTTAGAGCTTTTGATGGAAGTAAGAGGGAAGTTGTTGGTGAAATAGAATTACCAGTGCAAGTCGGACCATGCACTTTTCAAGTTGTGTTCCAAGTTATGGATATATTACCGGCCTACAGTTGCTTGCTTGGAAGGCCTTGGATACATACAGCTAGAGTAGTGCCTTCTACCTTGCACCAGAAATTAAAATTCATAATTGATGATAAATTGATCATAGTTTCTGGTGAAGAAGACTTGCTTGTATGTGGACCCACACCCACTCCCTACATTGAAGCCGCGGAGGAAGCTTTAGAAACCTCTTTTCAAGCTCTGGAGATTGTCAGCACAACTTATATTGAACCTTTCAGGGTGAATCCGCATTTGTCTAATGCATCACTGATGGTGGCTAAAACTATGATGGAGAAGGGGTATAAATATGGTAGTGGTTTGGGCAAAAACAATGATGGGTTTGTAAAACCACTAGAGTTGGTTGAGAACAAAGGAAGGTATGGTTTGGGGTACAAACCTACCCAAGCAGACCGAAGAAGGAGGATTGAAGAAATGATTGAAAGAAGACAAGCCAGGATAGAGGGGAGAGAGCCAAAAACAAAAGGAATTCCTTTATGCAGCCTGTATCAGAGTTTTTATAGTATCGGATGGATCAATCTTGACCAAGTGGCAACAATTGAATGGGAGCTAGAAGATGAAGGCTCAAATTTTGTAACCCCTGTCTTCCAGACAAACAAATTGGCAATTGGAAAACTGTAGAAATACCCGTGGTGTATACACATGAGGAAATGTAATAGAAAAAGAAACTTTCATTTTAAACAATTCATTTACTTTGTAATACTTTCTCTTAGCTTTAACACTGTTTCAGTTAATAAAATGTTGAGTTTTCATTCAAATTTTTGTCTTGTTTATTTATTTTCGTAAAATTGAATAATGCAGATATGATGAAGCTTGTTTTGAAAATAATCATTCCAATATTTCATGTCCAAATTTCACAAACCCCGATGATTATATGGAAAATGATGAATATGAAGAAAATTGTGAACCCTCTCCAGAGTTGTTAAGATTAGTTGAACAAGAGGCGAGAGAAATTAAACCGCACCAAGAAGAAGTGGAAATAGTTAATTTGGAAGATGAGGGGGAAGAAAAGAATGTTAAAATTGGAGCTGGTCTGACAAAAGAAATGAAATTGCAGCTATATACCCTTTTGAAAGAGTTCAAAGATATATTTGCTTGGTCATACAAAGATATGTCTGGTCTAGATCCCGAAATTGTACAACACAGGCTACCACTTAAACCAGAATGTCATCCAATTAAACAGAGGTTGAGAAGAATGAAACCTGAGGTATCGCTGAAGATAAAAGAAGTGGAAAAACAATTCAATGTTGAATTTTTAGCAGTAGCACAATATCCTCAATGGGTAGTAAATGTTGTTCATGTGCCAAAGAAAGATGGAAAAGTTCGAATGTGTGTAGACTATAGAGATCTGAATAGGGCTAGCCCTAAAGATGATTTTCCTCTACCGCATATTGACACATTAGTAGATAATACTGCTACGTCACTATTATACTCATTCATGGATGGATTTTAGGGATATAATCAGATTAAAATGGCGCCAGAGGATATTAAGAAAACTACTTTCATCACCCTATGTGGCACGTTTTGTTATAAAGTGATGTCATTTTGGTTAAAGAATGTTGGGGCAACTTATCAGAGGGCAATGGTGACTCTTTTTCATGACATGATGCATAAAGATATTGAAGTTTATGTTGATGATATGATAGCTAAATCTACATCTGAAGAAGAGCATCTTGTTAATCTGAGAAAGTTATTTGAAAGATTGAGAAAATATAAGCTCAGGTTGAATCCATCTAAGTGCACTTTTGGAGTAAGATCTGGGAAGCTTCTAGGATTCATTGTCAGTCAAAGAGGAATAGAAGTGGATCCAGATAAAGTGCGTGTTATTCTTGAAATGCCACATCCTTGCACAGAAAAGCAAGTTCGAGGTTTTCTGGCAAGATTAAATTACATTGCTAGATTTATTTTCCAATTAACCGTCACTTGTGAGCCGATTTTCAAATTGTTATGGAAAAATCAAGTGGTAGAATGGAATGAAGACTGTCAGATAGCATTCGACAAGATTAAACAATATCTAAGAGAACCTCCAATACTGCGTCTGTCAGTTCCTGGAAGGCCTCTTATTCTCTATGACAGTATTAGACGGATCAATGGGTTGTGTCTTGGGACAACATGATGAAATGAGAAAGAAAGAGCATGTCATATATTATTTGAGCAAGAAATTTACTGATTGTGAACAAAGATATTCCGCATTAGAGAAAACCTGTTGTGCATTGGCTTGGACAACAAATCATTTGAGACAATACATGCTAAGTCATACAACATGGTTAATATCTAAAATGGATCCAATCAAGTATATTTTTGAAAAGCCTGCTTTGACTGGAAGAATAGCTCGTTGGCAGATGTTATTATCAGAGTTTGATATTTCGTATGTCACGCAAAAAGCTATTAAAGGCAGTACTTTGGCAGAATTTCTAGCTCATCAACCCGTAAATGACTATCAACCTATGCAACTTGAGTTCCCAGATGAAGACATTATGGCCCTGTTTGCCACGGAAGAAAGTACGGAGGATGAAAGAAAATGGACTTTATTTTTTGACGGATTCTCTAATGCATTAGGACATGGTATAGGGGCAGTGCTTATTTCCCCAGAAAAACAACATATACCAATTACTGCAAGATTATGTTTTGATTGCACAAATAATATAGTAGAATATGAAGCCTGTGTTATGGGGATCCGAGCAGTCATAGAATTGAAAGTAAAGCGCTTGAATGTATATGGTGATTCAGCGCTGGTTATTCATCAAGTAAAAGGAGAATGGGAAACTCGAGATCACAAATTGATTCCTTACAAAGCATATATCAAAGGAATGATTGAGCATTTTGAAGATATAGAGTTTCATCATATTTCAAGAGAAGATAATCAGTTAGCTGATGCTCTTGCTACTTTGTCATCCATGTTTGAGGTTAGTCGAGAGGAGAAATTGCCAATGATTAAAATGCAAAGCTATGAAAATCCAGTATACTGTCATTTCATAGAAGAAGAAATGGATGGTAAATCGTGGTATTTCGATATTAAACGATACCTCAAGAGTCGAGAATATCCTGATTCAGCCTTAGAGAATGATAAAAGAATGTTAAGAAGGTTAGCCTCTGGTTTCGTGTTGAATGGAGATGTGTTGTATAAACGAAATCATGATATGATGCTACTCCGATGTGTGGATTCAAAAGAGGCAGAGTTGATATTGCAAGAAATACATGAAGGAACCTTCAGAACACATATGAATGGACATTTTATGGCTAGGAAGATACTAAGGGTTGGTTATTTCTGGATGACTATGGAAAATGATTGTTGTTTACTGTGAGAAAGTGTCATAAATGTCAAGTGTACGCTGACAATATTCATGTGTCACCTACTACTTTGAATGTTTTATCTGCGCCATGGCCTTTCTCCATGTAGGGTATAGATGTCATTGGTGCTATTGAACCAAAAGCATCAAATGGACATCAATTCATACTGGTGGCTATAGATTATTCTACAAAGTGGGTTGAAGCTACTTCCTATGCTAATATGACCAGAAAAGTGGTGGCAAAATTTATAAGGAAAGAGTTTATTTGCAGATATGGAATTCCTGAAAGAATTATTACTGATAATGCCACTAATTTGAACAATCATATGATGTCAGAGCTATGTGAAGAGTTCAAGATTAAGCATCATAATTCTTCCCC
>Ga0209700_108305_pt1 | contig 13447 bp, 6 predicted proteins | sample SiratroredBW_FD_187528 | JGI IMG/M metagenome (GOLD analysis project Ga0209700, IMG submission 187528) | Root nodule microbial communities of legume samples collected from California, USA - Siratro red BW (SPAdes) (version 2) | ecosystem: Host-associated > Plants > Roots > Nodule | place: USA... | reverse complement strand
ATGAAATGAGTTTGAATAGATTATAGAGATAACATCTGTCAAAAATAATTGTATTTTGTAAAAGTAAATGAATATAATCGACACAAGGTGAGGCATGTTATCATTGGAGAGATTTTTTTTTTTTTTCTCAAAATGGTGTCGTAATCTTCTTTATTCAAAATAAAACCAATTCAAATGTAGCTACAAAAATTATGCTTCATCAAAACATGCATGAAATATTCATTGCATTTGCATGACAAAATCTTGTTTTTGAATTAAACGTGTGATATTATAAGAAATATTATTTGAACCTACATGTATAAGCCAGCTTTAATATGAATCTTGACCCATTGATCATTGTTACTTTTTACAGAATTGATGGCCTCTTGAACTGTTCTAAATGCTGCTTTGCCTACTTTACCAACAATGATAGTTTGAGCAATATTCTTTCCACCACAGTCTGTGGCTTTACCAAGCCAAAAGAAACAACTAATGAACAAGATTAGAAGAAAACTTATCATTCTAGAAAATAATTCCATGGTTAGAATATTTGTTGAAGAATCTTGTAAGCATAACATGCCACTTCTTTGTTTTATAACTTCGAGAAACTAAAAAACAAAGTTAATTAATTAATCATTACTTAAAATATTTTAAGTCTTCTAAATTAAATTCCATTAATAATTAATAATTTCCCCAATTAAAATATTAAATATCAGTGCATTTCTTTAAAAGAAGACGGCCACAAAAGTAATTAAATGAATACAATTAACTAAATACTTTTATTAGTTTAATTCAGTAAAATGCTATTTGGAATAATCTAATTGCTACTGATTGGACTCTTTACAGTCCTTTTAATTATATTTTAATAAAAGGTATAGAATTTCCATTTCCAATTTGTTGAACACTTTTATTTAGCTTTTTATTAGCTATATTTTTAAGATATTAATTGAGCGTATATAGTTTAAAAGGATAACATTTGTATTATAGCATATTTCACGCGTACATCATTATGTTTCGATGAATCATCACTAAATGAAACTAAATGAATGGGTTATGTAATAAGTTACACGTATTCAAATAAAAGTATTCAAATACATATTAGTAGAAATTTATTAAATAATATTTATTATATTCATTAAATAATATTTATAATAATAATATAACTTTATCAGTTAGTATTAAAAATTATTTTTAAATATAATTTTAAATTAAATAATTTAAAATTTATAATAATATATTAATATTAAATTTGTTTAAGTTTGAAATTCTTAACTTACCGCCGACAATCAATAAGTTTAAATAAATAAATACATGTCTTAAAAAAGAGACTTTAGGAAATAATAATCATAATCTTTTTATCATTTAAAAAATTACGAATTATATTATTTCATATTTGTATTAAAAATGGTACTTTTTAGATTTATATTGATATTTTATATTTTAAGTTGTTTTTATTTTTGATTAATTTATTATTAAACTATATAGGATCATGATCACTTATTCTGAAATTGACTATAAAAGATTAAGAAATGATATTTCAAAGGATGTTTAATGGACGAAGAAACTAAATTCTTTAGAATGAATTTTCTTTTCTATCTTTTATTAATAAAGATGGATGGGTTTGACAATTTATCAACAATCTTAACTCTTTAAATGCTTTACCTATAATTAGATTCTTATTCAAACCTAAAGAAAATTAAAAAAATGTGTTTTAAAGAAATAAAATTTTAAATATATATATATATATATATATATATATATATATATATATATATATATATATATATATATATATATATATATATATAACCTTTTATTATTTATTCCTTTAATTTTTTTTCTTTCAATAAAACTTAAATCTTACAAAAGGATAATAATCACCTAGTACAATGCAATGACACTTAGATTATCTTTTTATGTCATATAAGCTATGGTAATACCTTCTCTTATTAGAAAATCTATGACATAAATATTTCAATCCACATGTAAAAACATATATAATGATTGTGCATATATAGATATTATGTATTCATGTTATTAAAAATATAAACAATTAATAATCATCAATCCTAAAATAACAAGTGTACTACTACTGATATTTTATATTATTTTAAGCATTTATTTTTATTTTTGATTTATTTGTGACTAAATTATTGCAGGAGTAAATTTACTTATATTGACTGTAAAGGATCAGGAGTTGATACTTCAAAACGTGTTTCATAGTTTCAGTGAAGAAATTAAATATTCCAGAAATAGAAAAATTTTCTTTAACATCTTTTATTAATTATGATGGATGGATTGACAATTTACCAAAATTATCTTCATAATTTATTTTATTTTTGTAATATTAAGCTGAGATTCTTATACGGTTTCTCATATGAACCATATTTTATACTTTATATAAGTAAAAGTGAAGTTCTATTATTGTAATATTTTTATACTTTTAAAACATGAACGACCTGGGAACTCAAGTTTTTAAGGGTCAAAACGAAATTATAAAATAGGAAAAAGCAAATTAACCAAACTTTTTAAGTACCTGTAAGCAGTGGCAGTTAGCTTTATAGTAGGCTGAAGCCTAAAGCAATTTGCAGTCCACAGATTTATTATTTCAACACACAATAATCTACTGTGAAATACAAGTGGCAAAAACTTTTTGCAATATTTTGAAAGTTGTAACTTGTGTAAGAACATTTTGTTAATCCCGGATCGTCTAGTCTAAAAAAGTCTACAAAAACTTAGTGGAAGTGTTTTGATTATAATAAATAAGGTTAAGTTCTAAATAGCTAATTAAAATATTTAAAGTAAGATATGTTTTTTATTTTCCATTCTTGATGTTTATAACAAATATCGTAAAGTAAAATATTAGCAAACCAGAACATTGGACAAAATCAAAGGCGCGACAAGATTTACGTCAATAAACGCAATAAAATATTAAACAGATTCTTCAACGGATACTTTGAAAGAGCAAAGACCACGAACACAAAACTACAACATCTTGATTGAAGAACGAAGGACTATGTGTGAGGAACTTTTAATAAAAGTTACCGTTCAATCGAATAACATTTTATTGTCCAATTTTTAAAACAACTGGTTGCGGTAGATAGTAGTTGGAAATTTTGTTTCTTCTCTCTTTTCTTAAAAAGCATCCATACATTAGATTGTTATATAATCTTCATAACTTGATAGTCTTCATAACTTCATAATTTGCCATATGGAAAAAACTGAAATAGAACATATTAATAATATTATATATTCTTACAGAGATTATTGAACTTTTTATGGTAATATTTTTTTAAAACTAATTTCAAAAAGATACTAAAATTCTTAAAAATATAATTAACCATAATTTTTAATCATAATATTATATTGATCCTTAAATTTAATATCGAGAAGATATTAAAAATCTTAAGAATAACAAATCATTACCAATTAAAAGTAGGTAAACCAAAAGATAAATTTATTATTAATATAAATCTTAATCGAATAATAGTATAGTAGAATAATGTTCTTAACATAATTTATCTCATGAAGATGAGATTAAAATTATGTAAAAGATCTAACAATATTCACAAAACTGATATTTTATAATAATTAGACAAGCTCTTAATCATAAAAAATATTCATATTATTATCAAAATACATTTATATCATAAATCCTCAACAAAATATTACACAATAAAATCAATAATAATAATTTAGGATGAAGACTCCAAAATTAAAAATACTTCAGCATATACATTAGCATAGACGGTAAATAACAGTTTCCTCAATAAAGTGTATATTTAGCAATAGATGCCAAGACATAGAAACGAACAAAGTTTAAAAAAAATCAACAACTCAATAATTAAATTTGTAAGTTTTATATTTAAATATAACTTCAAATTTTAATTTGTATCACTTTTAAAAGTTATAATTTTTTTCAATAGCAGAATTAATAATTAATGTATTTAATTAACATTGTATTCTCTTAAATGTTGTAACCGCTGAGATCCATTAATCCACTTACATCTTTCAGATAAATGCACTATGATAGTTAACATTTTATTAGGACAGTTATTAATGGTGACTGGAAATTAATTTCAAATATTTAAAATAATTAACGTGGTAACTAATGAATTAAATATTTTCGTCAAAGTTATAGAAAAAGAACTGAGATATATCTAATATTTTAATTATATAGTTTATATTACCATATATTTAATATATATGTCTGTGTTTGCAGTATTTTATTATCAAACTGTTATCTGGAACGATGAGTTTTCTTCTGATCTTGTTCATTTGTTGGTTCATTTGTCTTGGTAAAGCCACAGACTGTGGTGGACAGAATGTTACTCAAACGATCATTGTTGGTAAAGAAGACGAAGCAGCATTTAGAACAGTTCAAGAGGCCATTGATTCTGTAAAAGATAACAATGATCAATGGGTCAAGATTCATATACAAGCTGGCTTATACATGTAAGTTCAGATTATATACTTATAACATGACACGTTTAATCACAAACAAGATTTTTGTTATGAAAATACAGAGTATTTCATACATGATTTCATTTAGCTTAATTTTTATTTATATTTTAATTGATTACTCTTTCAATTAAATTGGGTTAGGGTTTCTCTACCATGCCTATAGTGTCCATTGACTTTTGTCTTAGCAACCCTAGCACCTTAACAGTATGGCTCTAGTAAGCAATTCTATTTGTATCCAATCTCAATTTTGTACTTGTGGTACTAACTTTGACATTATCATTGTCGAAAAAACTATCTTATTGTGATTTTTCTTTTCTATAATATAATTAATCATGTATAGTTAGTTATTCCCATTTTGTAATTATGCAGAGAAAGGGTTACTATTCCGAAAGAAAAGCCATGTATAATTTTAGAAGGAGAGGGTAATTCGACGACAACCATTAGTTACTCAGACCATCGATCAATAAACAACAACTCTACGTTTACTTCTTTATCATCCAACGTGGTTGCAAGTGGCATTACTTTCAAGGTGAACATGTAAATAAATCATAGAGCAACCATCTTCATAGTTTTTCAATATTCTTTTTCTCTAATTTATTGTTTTATGTGTCTACAGAACTCATATAATGTGGCCATTAGAAGATACAAATCTTACGATATGGGAAGCGAAATCGAACCAGCAAATGCTGCAAGACTGCATGGAGATAAATATTTTTTCTGTAATTGTAGTTTTGTAGGTTATCAAGACACTTTATATGATCAATATGGACGCCATTACTTCAAAGATTGTTACATTCAAGGTGAAATGGACTTTATATATGGTAGTGGACAATCTTACTATGAGGTAAATCATATTTTCAAATTCATTTTACATATATGGAAGTGGACAATCTTTCTACGAGGTAGGTCAACATTCGTTTTTTGTGTTTATTTTTATTTTTTTACTTGTAGAACTGTTGGATCAATGCTGTTGGGAGATCTCCAAAATCAAAAGGCTTTGTCACAGCTCAAGGACGAAGTTCATCAGATGACCTAGATGGTTTTGTATTTGAAGGAGGTTTCCTTACCGGAAATGGTGAAGTGAACTTGGGTAGAGCATGGGGTCCTTATTCAAGAGTCATATTTCATGAAACATATTTTTCTTCCGTTGTAACTCCTCAAGGATGGAATGCTTGGCATTATGTGGGCAATGAGTAAGTTTAAATGGATACATGTCTTAAAGCTGGGCTATGAAAAGTGTTTTTATCATAAAAAATGATATGTTAGACACCGTTTTTAGAAATATTCTCATTTGACATTATGAGAAGATAAAAAAAAAATATTTCAATAAATTATGAGACTTACTTAATTATGAAGTTCTTTTAAAATATATGAGAGTCGTGTTCAAGTGATTTCTCTATTTTGATAAGTACTTCCAAAAAATTATAAAACTTTTTAAAAATGTATGACATCCACGTCTAGGTAGTTTACTCTGTTTTGATATGTGATTTGTTAAAAGACTTTTGAACTCATGTTACAAATATAAAAAAACAGGAACCTTATACTACATGTTGCTTTCATAATTTGCTGATAAAATACTTTTGAATCTATCTAACATATGAAAAATAAAAACCTCATGTGTTCATATTTCCTCTCATTTTGAAAAAATAAATACTTTTCAAACCTAAGTGAAAAAACAACAAATATGAATGTAGTATAATAGGTGTATTAAAAAATTATTTTTTTCACATGTAATAGTGTCAAATAAGTATAATGACACATAAGGATGTGAAAATATCATAATCTTTTTATAATTTCGTGCTTTTATTAAAAGAAAGAAGTATTTTAGGTTTACACTGATATTTTATATTATTTTAAGCATTTATTTTTACTTTTTATTCATTTGTAACTAAATTATTGCAGAAATAGACTCATTTATGCTGAAATTGACTGTAAAGGACCAGGAGCTGATACTTCAGAACGTGTTTCATGGTTGAAGAAACTAAATGATTCGGAGATGGAAGAATTTTCTTTAGCATCTTTTATTAATTATGACGGATGGATTGACAATTTGCCAAAAATTTCTTCATAATCTATTTTATTTTTGTAATATTAATTCAGATTCTTATATTATATGAGAATGTAAGAAAAAAAAAATTGAAGTTCTCAAAAGGGGATCAGTGATGGCTTTGTTGCCAGAAAATGATAACTCCCGTCTATTTACATCAACATAATGAAAACTCGCCCAAAAACAAATAAAGAAAATAAATTATCTAAATAAATTTAGAAAAAGGGTCACTTACGTATTAAAAAAAATTATGAACTACATGTTATAAGAAATGAAATTGATTTAATACTATTTGCCGTGCCCCTTTTTGATGACAAAAACTTGCTAACTAGTTGAAAAGAATGTATATTATTGCAGGCTTGTAGAAGGGATGGAAAATAGTAATGTGAAGGAAAGATTACAAAGCTTCCGGAGATACAAATTTGAATGAACATATGAATGATACTGAGTAGAAGGCACTGGAATCACTTTCCTATGAACCCTTATCAGCTATGCTATCTTTTCCGTTATTCTCTTCATCCTCCACTGCTTGCGTCACACCAACTTCCGCAGGGCGAATAACACGATCATAAAGCATATATCCTGCCTGCAAACACAACCATAAGCTCCACTGTCAATTATAACATTCATTTGTATCTCAGACTTTTCAAGTAGAAAAGATACAGAAACAACAGAAGTATAAATGCGGCATAATCATAAGAGTAATAGTATCAACTATGAAGGATACAGATATGCCTACAACCTTTTACTACCCATGCTTCATAGACCCCAAATAACACGTCGTATCAACAGATTTAAGGGTCAAAACGAAATTATAAAATAGGAAAAAGCAAATCATAGCCATTCCTAAAAATCATGTACATTACCTTCAGAACAGCTGCAATGGTTCCTGGAGGCTTAGAACCATCAGGGATTTGGAAGACGGCATTATGTCTGTGAGGATCAAAGGGCTCATTCGTAGGATCAAATTTTTCTACACCAAACTTTTTAAGTACCTGTAAGCAGTAGCAGTTAGCTTTATAGTAGGCAGAAGCCTAAAGCAATTTGCTGTCCACAAAGATTTATTATTTCAAGCACCCAATAATCTACTGTGAAATACAAGCGGCAAAATCTTTTTGCAATATTCTTGAAAGTTATAACTTGTGTAAGAAAACAGTTTGTTGTCCCGGATCGTCTAGTCTAAAACAGTCTACACAAACATAGTGGATGATCCATAGACTAAGTATTAAGTTCTAAATAGCTAATTAAAATATGTTTTAAGATATGCTCTTTATTTTCCATTCTTGATGTTTATAAGAAATATCGTCAAGTAAAATATTAGCAAAGCAGAATATTGGATAAAATCAAAGATTAGCAAAGCAAAATGTTGAACAAAATCAAAGATCGCGATAAGATTTGCGTCAATAATCACAATAAAATATTGAACAGATTCTTCAACGGATACTTTGAAGAAGCCTATAAAAGACCAAAGACCACGAACATAAAAAATACAACATCTTGCATGCAAAAAGAGTCTTCGTAAAAAATCCCATAAGAACCTAAATTAGTATAAGCTTGCCTGTCAATTAGACCATCTAGTCTTCGAGAGAAACATACTGTCATATCTTCACCAAGTGAAGGTTAGTTCTCTATCAAAAGTGTGCATACAATATATCCTTTCTAAGAGAGTTTTTCCTGTAACCGTTATCAAACAACTTTGTAGCTAGGAGTCAAAAATTAAAGAATACTTATGAAAGCCAATCCAGCAAGGAGTCAAAAATATTTAGTGTTCTTAATACTACGTAAGCTTTGTTTTCCAAGCATTTGTAGCTTTGAAACTCTATTCTACCCCGCACCATATAGAGTAAACATGTTATTTCACATTTTGTTTATCAGATGGCACGGGAAGGTGATAAAGTTTTTACCAAATTCCCTAGTTCTTAGAAACCCATAAACTAAATCAAAATTCAGCAAGTAAACTAAATCAAAATTCAGCAAGTAAACTAAATATCCTATTTACAATCTAGCGACCATTAAATGAAGTGCTTCCAGAGTTTCAATATACGGCTATTTTTTATATAATGATTCACAAAAATATTAAAAGAAATTTGAATAAGAAAATGATTTCCAACATGATTATGATTTTTAAAAATAAAATTGGCCATTCAAAACCAAAACATAAAACAAGCCCTTAATCTCACAGCACCTGAACAACGAAGGTCACCAACTTTAGCCTAAAGCCTCCTCACTTGGTCCCACCAAATCACTCTACCCTCACATCACCCCATTAACCATCATTCCACTATCATTACTAAACAAAAGTATTTAAATAAGGAACTAAGAAGATAGCCGAAAAGGAATGGGGAATAAATCTTAAATACAAAAATGAGAAGAAAGAAAACACAGAACAATAGGCTGTGACTTTTGAATTTAAATAGATACAGCATAAAGTAGAACATTCTACCTCTGACAATTGTTTCTCGGTCATTTCAACGCCTTGCAGAAGTGTTTTCAGAAGTTTTACCGCTTCAGCAGAGTCACTAGGTGTATCAATATTTGAAAAACTTTCCTTTACAACTGAGGAAGCTCTTCCCAAATTGTCCGCAACATCTAGTAAACTCTTTGCAAAATTCTACATCATATTTAAACCACTCAACACTCAGTTGAAGAGGAAATTATTTGAGACAAAAGGGTTCAGACTTAGACCTGTATAGCAAACTTTTTCGAATTATCTGCTTCACGTCTTGCCCTTTCCATGATATTCTCCATATCTGCATAAGTACGCAAAACTTTATCCTGCATTTGTTCAATCTCCTTGTGCTTTAACTTCAAAAGTTCTTCTTTCTCAGCAACAAGTTTAATTAAATCATCCTTGGATAGATCACATTCACTCTCTGAATCTGAATCTGAATCAGAAAATGCTGTTCGTTTAAAACCTCTCTTCCTTCCTTTTACAGTCTGAGATTGAGAATTTGATTCCTCTGTTTTATCCGCAGATTTAGCTTGTCCGGCCTGTTCAAAATTCTTGGCCTCTACGTTTGCTTTATCAGGGTTAACATTTTCAGAATCTCCAACATCCATATTCTTCCCTTTTTCCTTGTCATTAGTTTCACTTGAAGCTGATGAAGAAAACCCAAATCGCGGAGTTGATAATGAATTTATCCTTAGCAGTGACACATTGACTTCAACAGGAATCAACTGGATCATTAGAAAGCATGTGCGGAACTTTTTGAGAATTTTAAAATGTATCATTAAAATTCACTCAATAAAAAAATTTATGAGATAATGAATCCTAGGGTATAGACTAATGATAATGACCATATGATCAATTTTCATAATATCTTCTACCAAAAAACAAAAAAATTGGAGGAACTATTAATCCTTCGTATATGAAAGGAATTTAAAACAACTTATCCTTCAGAAAAATATTTTAAGAAAATGATCAAGAATAAGAGGAAAAATATTTTAAGAAAAAATCTCAAGCAGTGCTTCTACATAAGAAATAAACAGGCTACATTTATAAGTTCAATTTCAATACCCTGACAGTATAAAAAGATTCCAATGGTAACCAGTAAAAAATCATAATTGGTATGACTTTCAAAGTAATTTTTGTCAAAATCTATTCACTTGTCATATATGACTGGTCTATGATTGGATGACGATGTAAAAAATCAGTGTTACATTTACCATGACTTTTTCTTTAGAAATTGACTAAAGAATGACTCATTAAAAAATGGTCAACCACCAAAAACAAATGTCAAAGAGAAAGCAATTTTTAAAACCTTTATACTCGGCACTAATGAAAATTAACAAGCTGAATAAAAGAAGATATGTAATTAAACCTTCCTTAACGCAATGAAATACAGCACCTGATAAAAACCCTGGCTAAATAGAACAAACAACAGCAGCAAATGACACAAGACATTTCGTCCTATTATTTCTTTCTTTCTTTCTAAACACAAAAGTGACATTCACAAAAGTTTTCTGAACATTTAATTTCAAAACGAACAGCTAAAGCAGATGATTAGCGACAAAAGAGGTGTCAAAGCAGCTAGGTATGACACTTTCTAATGCATAAAAAGAACTTCTGAAATACAAGCCACCATAACCTTAATCAAAATAAAATACATGAACATGGATTATTTAAAAACAGAGCCAATTAGGATATATGTTGAGACATGGAATCGAAACCGGTAACCCCCGAACGAAATCGAATCGTAAGAAACAGCGTAGCATGCAAAAAAGGTAACAAAAAGCGTGGAGAGGGGTCAAACAATCAAAATTTGAGCAAACCCCTAAAACCCTGGCAAAACCCTAAGAATTAAAAAGGGGGAAATGGAAGTGTTTTGTGCAAGTGAGGGACATTACCTTGCTGGGGGATTGGTGAATAAGGGAATGCAAGTGATTGGAGAAGTGTTGGGGCCTTTGCGAAGCAGAGAGAAAAGAGGTCCTGGAAATGGTGGTGGACACACGGGACAAAACCTTGTGGACAAACATCGCTGAGGAAGAAGAAGAGTTGTGGAAGATGGAATGGAAGAAGAGTTAGTGAGGAACAGAGTGTTTCTGGAAAAGGAAACAGAGAGAACCGAAAACTAATAGAGGCTTCTGGAAAAGAAACAGAGTATTGTATGGATTGCTCTTCCTTTTCCGTATAAACGACGTCGTCTCGAAGCTATTTTACAGTATAAAGTTTAAATTTAGTTCAATTATTTGTTTAGTGTATAGATATAGACAATTTTATTGTTATAGTTTATTCAGTTACATTTTTAACTCTTTTCTAACACATGACTACTAATTCGTTTTAATTAAAATTAGACATATATATATATATAATGAAATAAACGGTATTCAAATGGAGATACTACATTTTAGTTAATTGTTATAAATTATAAATTGGAATTTACAATAATTAATTAAATTTAATATTAATAATTATTTTTATCAGTTGTTATAAATGTTAAAACAACCTAAGTAATTTCCTTTTTTACATGGATAAACTTCTTCATTTTTTATCTTTTACGGTGACAACTCTTATAATTGAAGTTTTTTTAAATGTGGTTTTGATTATAAGTCTTATAATTCTGCAAACTGAAGAACTATAGAATCCACGTCACATGCATGGGAAAATTTGAAGGTGCTACAATCACCGACGGGGAAAGTTTGGTCACATCTGAATCCAGATCCTCTCTTATTAACGTAACCCACATAGTCCCACTTGCAAAAGGGAACCTCCTCAACCAATTGCAAATTTGCCTTCTCTGCCAACTTCACTATTTCCCAGTTATTAAAAGGATAAACATTCTTGTGTGTCACGTGAATCTCTCCATTTTGGGTTACCATTTTTCTTGCACTCTTCAAAAACCCAGATACCACCTCCTTGTGAAGCCTGAGTCAAACATAGATACGTCAAAACGTGTAATTATAAACATTTTGTTTTCTTTTTCATTTTTATTATATGAAAACTTACTCAATCTGGCACATTTCATGCTCATGATAATCAAATCCAGCATGTGGGAAATTGAAGACAATTCGATCAAAAAATTTGGTTTTGAGCAGAGGGTGTTCGCTCATAGTATGAGCATCCACTTCATGCACAATGGTGCAACCAAGGTTTTCCAATTCCTTCAAATTTGTTGAAGCTCTCAAGTATTTCCCTAATAAAATCACTAAAACATTTGAACACGCAAAAGGGTTAGAATCAGAAAACAAATGCATCACAAGTTTAGTGAGTTGATCAATTAATCTGCATGCAAGTAGTTTAATTTTCATCTACTAAAAGTCATACTAAATGTATGTAAACTATAATTCTATATAAAGTGAAACCAATCCTTCAAACCCTTGTATATGTGGCTCGGACACACCTTTGGAATCAAGGGAAGTTGCTACCATGTTTGAAGCAGAGCCAAATGTGTTGGCCAAAGAAAGGGAAAAGGAGAAATCTCCCTCTCCGACGAGCAATATCTTCTGGTAGCTACTGTAGTGCTTTATATTTTTTTCTTCCATTTTGGTAACTATTTGCCAACTTAATTGAACTTTGTGCTGATTTTTTCTATGAATGTAGTCTACTCAAGCTGCTATATATGGGGAAGATTTACGTTTTCTTTTCTGGGCAGGGTGCTGGCCATTTAGGTCATTTATGATAAATTTAATAGGATAATGAGTTTTGAATTTGAATTTTGACTATGAGTATGTATGAGTGGAGGCATTCCAAAGGTTTCATATGCTTGTATTATACTATTTGAGAACTGAAGAGCTTTCTAGTGCCCATTTAATTGCCTTAAGAGTGTGTAACGGCAATTGCTTAGTTTACTGAGAATTTTTAATGATACGAGTTATTCTCAACAATATGCATTTGCATATCTTAGCTTTTCCAGTGACTGAATGCATCGAATTTCGATAGACAAACTAGAGCGTCGAGCATTAATCCCTTGTGAGAAGAAAGAAAAAAAGTTTCGTGCATTTTTGGTTCTGTAATTTAATTTCAATTTTAATTCAATTCATACATTTTTAGACTTTAGATATGGGTCTATGAGATGTATTATTTTATACACATCCAGAGGAAATGAACTGAAGTTATGATTTAGGGGACATATAACTAAAAGAATTTTGTTAACAAGATGAATTTAGAAGATACTATATATACACACACAACACCGGCACACTAATGTTTGTTCTAGAGCCGATGGATAAAACAATGCACGAGAAAATTTGTCATTAGTTGCTTTCTTTATGTAATTTATGTGAAATTATTTAAAGTTAATAAGTTCAAAAAATATGATGCAAGTAAAGTTATTAAATGCTGCGGTAGCAGATTTCTCTCCTCAATTATATATATAGTTTTTGTTTCTTTTAAAGTTCAATGTTTTAAAGAAAATTTTCCTTTCTATTTTTATTTCAAAATTCTAAAACAATACCATTACTATTTTAAGAATTACACATACTTAGTTTACACGTTTACCGTGAAAAAAAAAAAGAAAG
>Ga0209700_108304_pt1 | contig 13448 bp, 5 predicted proteins | sample SiratroredBW_FD_187528 | JGI IMG/M metagenome (GOLD analysis project Ga0209700, IMG submission 187528) | Root nodule microbial communities of legume samples collected from California, USA - Siratro red BW (SPAdes) (version 2) | ecosystem: Host-associated > Plants > Roots > Nodule | place: USA... | reverse complement strand
AGTCAGAGGAAAAGAGGTTAGGGGTTTTTTAGAGAGATGATGGCTTGAGTTGAAATGAGACTTGACTACTTACTTTTTCTATAAATACGCGTTTTTAGTTTAATAATATAATAATCAAGTGCTCATTTCACTTTTATCATTTCACTCAAATGACAGATTTTCTAAATTGTTACGCCTCTTATTTTAAAAACATAATTATGATCTAGATTTCAATTTTGTGCACAGCTTTTTTGTTTTTACTTTTAATTGATTACGTTATTATTTTGATAATACCTTAAATCAACATATTATATTTAGAGTTGAGTTAGTCAAAATAAATAAAATCAAATATAGCAAACAAAAATTACGAATTTTTTGAAATATGAATATTAAAATCACTTGAGAAAAACTAAAATAATAAATACATCTTGAAAACTTTATTTATATTGAATGAATTATTATAAACTCTGAATTAATATAAAATATCTTTTTACATATTTAAAAAAGAGTTTTTATATCCACATCACAACAAACAATATTTTTAATAGTGTTATATTTGACATTTTCGACGATTTTAACCCATATTAAATGTATTATCCATAATTTGGTTTTTTTTCTTGAAAAAACCAGTATTGCTAAATAATTACTTTATCCAACAATTTTAAATTTTCATAATTTTTGACGGTTTCAACCTCAATTATTTTTTACTATTTCAAATCTCAATTATTTTTGACGATTTTAAACTCTGTTTATTTTCTAAACTTCCATTATTTTCAACAATTTTAAATCTCAATACTTTTAGTGATTTCAACCCAATTACCAACCATTTAGTAAATACATCTATTATATTTATTTAAATGAGGTTTATTAATTAATTTTACCAAATGACTTAATAAATTGACTGATTATTTATTGAATAGTTGAATTATTTATATAATTATATTTATCCACTTAATTATAATAATTGTCATTTAAGGTAATAAAGATTTCTTGTTAGGTGTAACCTCTTTTAATAAACTTCCATTAAAATCAAAATTTTGTGTAGTCAGTTGGACAAATCCAACACAGTAGGTATAATTTAACATTATATTTTTCAAATTAATTTTGTTATAGTAAATGTTAGCTAATACCTTAAGAAAAATAAAGGTACAACAATTTGTAGAACAACCTATGTGATTAAAAAAATATTAAATTATACCTTTTATGAAATAAAAAATTTTAATATACGAAAACTTATATTTGTAAACTATTATTAAGAAATTTTTACAGTGATAGTGGTTAATTGTTTCCCTGGAAACCTGTTTACAAATAATCATAAAATTTAAATTACACATTATATTAAAAATATAAAATTATAGTCTTATTGTTTAAATACTTTCATATTTTTTTTTCTCTTGAAACTATAAAGCAACTGAGTAGTACTATTATCGTTTCTTGTATATAAGATTTACGATCTACTGCTTTTAAAGTTTTTTCTTCTTTAGAATAAAGTTTAAAATTAATATTGTTGGCCATTAAAGATGTACTTGTTTCATATCATATTATTTGTTTATGTAAAACGTAAAAGTGATGTATGTAAATAAAATGAAAACTTACTCACCCTATCTCTTATTAAAGTTACACTCAGTTTAAATATATTATTTTTTATTCTCAAAATTATTGGTCAATACTCAAGCGATAAGTAATCAATAACTTATAAAAGTCAGATTTAAAAGTTAAGAAAATACTATGAATAGTGATTATAAATTTATTGAATTATATAAAAAAACACTGTTCAAATATTAAAACGGTATTCAAGTGAGGAACACTCCATAATAAACGAATTTTTAGACCAAATTTCTCCCAGAGGTAATACCATTTTGATCAACAAAATATATTTAATGGAGTGCCGTAATAAGTATGTAAGAATTTATATATATATATATATATATATATATATATATATATATATATATATATATATATATATATATGAGATTATCATACAGTAAATAATAAATAATTATAAATTTTGAAATTTTGTATAACGTAAATGCTACCGAATGATAAATTATTTAAAAATGTGTCAAAGTACGATAAATTATAAAAAAATTATTGAGGTAAAACTGAAAGTTTTATATTTTTATGTAAAAGTAGTTCAATTATAATTAATTTTATATTATTTAAAAAAATATAATATGTCTCATGTAATATTACGTCCTTTTTATATATATATATATATATTTTTTTTTTCTTTTTTTTTATTCTTGCACGAGGCTGGCCAGTTTTTACAAATAACATTATCTTCATAATTTTCTACTTAGCTGCGTTGATAATTATAGTGTCCCTTCAGGTCTTTCGTCGTAACAATTATGGGAGAGGTTCGTGCATATAATTTGACGCTCAAAGTTAGTGTGGATCCGAGTGAAAACAGGATAAAATTGAATAAAGTAACAATTTATTTATAAAATAGTACAGATTTATCTATAAATTTCAAAAATGGGTAAATATTTAAAAAATTACAAGAGTAGGTAAGTTGTGTTTGATGGCACGAAGTGGAGATGAAGAAGTCATGTTCCAAAGCCCAACTTAAGTTTGCAGAAAAATTTTTTCTTGTCCAATTCGAAATTGTGTGCTTGGAGACTAATTGGGTTTTTTTTTGTTAGCACGTAAAAGTCGTGTTTACTAGCATAACTTGTCTTTTTTTTGGGCACGTAGAAGTCATGTTTACTAACACAACTTTTGTTTTAATTTTTTTTTCCTGTAAAAAACGAAACTTGTACATTAATTTTATTATATATATTATTTTATTTATATATATATATATATATATATATGTGAAATTTATCAAATTATCAAAATAAAAAAAAATAGTATTTTAAATACTATTGAGATTTCCATTTTAAAATTTGGTTTAAAAAAATGTATTTGATATTGATATTTATCAAAATAAAATAAATAGAATGGATATATAGAAAAAGTTGAATATTCTATTAGAAGATAATTTTAAAAAGATTATTTTTTAAAAAAATATGCTTGATAAGATGAGTTAGGATTTAATAGAAAAGAAAAATTATAATGTATTTATATTTTATGTTATTAATTTAACGTATTTGTAAAATAACATAATATCATTAATGGATTTCATTTCCTCATTTATTCACTCCTTAGTTCAATGTATTTATTTTTCTATCATAATATAGATTTAACATAGGAGGAGAAAATATTCATTTAAAATTATTTTTTATATGCATGTTTTATGTGATTAATTTGACGTATTTGTAAAATAACATAATATCAGGAATGGATTTCATTTTGTCATTTATACTCCCCTTAGTTCAATGTATTTATTTTTCTATCATAATATGGATTTAACACCGGATGAAAAAAAAAGATTCTTTTAAAAATATTTTATAATTTAATATTTAAATGAATATTTTTTCATCCGGTGTTAAATCCATATTATAATAGAAAAATAAATACATTGAACTAAAGGGAGTATAAATGACGAAATGAAATCCATTCCCAATATTATGTTATTTAACAAATAAGTCAAATTAATCACGTAAAATATGCATATATTATAATTTTTCTTTTCTATTAAATCCTAACTCAGTCTTATCAAGAATGATTTTTTAAAAAATGGATACTTTCTATATATTAAACATTCAACTTTTTCTATATATCCATTCTATTTATTTCATTTTGATAAATATCAATATCAAATACATTTTTTGAAATCAAATTTTAAAATTGAAATCTCAATAATATTTAAAATACTAAATTTTTCATTTTGATAGAATAATATATATAATTTGATAAATTTCATATATATAATTTTATAAATAAAATAATATATATAATAAAATTAATGTACAAGTTTCGTCATAAAAGTTGTGCTAGTAAGCAAAACTTCTACGTGCCAAAAAAAATAAAAATAAGTTGTGCTAGTAAGCACAACTTCTACCTGTCAAAAAAAACCACTTCGTCTCCCAGCACACAATTTCAAATGGGCAAATGGGACAAGCAAAAAAATTTCCTACAAACTTAAGTCGGGCTTTGGAGCATTACTTCTTTATCTCCACTTTGTGCCACCAAGCACGATTTATCTACTCTTATAATTTTTTTAAAATTTACCTATTACTGAAATCTACGAATAAATATGTACCACTTTTGTAAATAAATTTAAAGTAACAGTACCTTTCGTAAGACTTCCTTTATCCTTTATAGTAGTTGAATGGGCCCATGACCCATTATGATGTCTCATTTTATGCGTGTCACGTGTCAGTTTATGGACATGGACTTGTTGGTCGAATAGTTCTCGATCGGCTATCTCATATGTTTTTTTAGTCGGCTAATTCATTTAGATTGCACAATTGTGTATTGGTTTCGAGAGTCCATTCCTCTTATAATACAATATTTATTGTATATTTTATAATATTAGTTCATAAGTTTTAGATTCTTTGTAATATTTATGTAATTAATACCTGTTTTAATTATATACACCTATACATTGGTATATTTATTAGTATAATAAACACTTTAGACAATACAAATACATTTAAATTTAATGTACTTTTACTTACAATAAAAGTTAATGGCTCACTCGTTCAATTTAAAAATTACATATAATTAATTTGCAATGTAAACATTCCTGGAAGACCAAAATATGAATCACTGTTTTTTTTATCACACGAGATGGGGTTTGTTGTGCGTGTGATGTTGACAGATCATTTTCTTGCTGCACTGTGTAATTATTTAGATCTCCAAACAAACAAAAGTTGAAAACTTGTTTGAAAGAAAGAACCCTCTTCTCTGATTATTAAGAATACAATCGCATCCATGAATATCCATTAATACGACGTCGTTTCATTTCCAAACCTCATCGGAGGCAAGCGCGAAGAAGAAATGGCTAGTAGCAGCACTAACATGCCGAAGGAAAGTGTGGTTGTGGATTGCGGAAGGCGGCGAACCTCTTGCGGCTATTGCAGATCCCCTCGTCACAATAGCATCTCTCATGGTTCCTTTCCTTTCTCTCTCTTCAATTCCATTTTTTTGTGAATTGTCCTTTTTTTTCCTGAACTGAGTTTTCGGCTTTTTATTGGTCTCTGTGTTTTGTGTATTCTCTGTGAATTTGAAGAAGTTGTTGGTCTGGTTAATAGAAACGAATAATCTTCTGCGGAAAGCATCGCGGTTTAGTGTTTAATTCAAACGTAAAAACATTCTTCTAATTAGATTTGCATAGTTAGTTAATCACTTAATCCTGCTATGACTAAGTGAGCTTAGAAAATTGCTTTCATTTATTGTTCGAAGGTCATTTGATTGTAAATTTTTGTTTACTTCAATAGTCTTACACCACTGAGCCATGGACTGGAACTGTTAATTTGATTGTTCTGAATAGATTATAAAAACTTTAACTGTGAATTAGCATTATGTTATGACCATATGGATTATTATTGGATGAAGGAATAAATGGTCTACATTCAGACATACACTTCGGCTAAGCTTGGGGAGAGGACCAAATTATTAGTGCCTATGTCGGATTGTTTAATTTCCTTTTGAAAAATCATGCATTTCCAATATTATTGATAGATGAGAGTAGATATCACATCTTGATTGTTTTCTTGCCTTCTCCAGACTTATACTAATGTAATTAATCAGTTCTAATTAGCTTTGTTTTTGTTTTTCCAATATTATTGATGGATGAGAGTAGATATCACATCTTATTGTTTTCTTGCCTTCTCCAGACTTATACTAATGTAATTAATCAGTTCCAATTAGCTGTGTTTTTGCTTTTCCAATATTATTGATAGATGAGAGTAGATATCACATCTTATTGTTTTCTTGCCTTCTCCAGACTTGCACTAATGTAATTAATCAGTTGTCTAATGAGTTGTGTATTTTTCCCTCTTATCATAGGGATGTGGGCACATAGCCTTACAGTGGATGACTACCAAGGTCAGTACAGTTTGTTCTTTGCTTATACTTGACACTCTACTCAATTCTATATTGCTCATTTTTTTGCATTATCTAATATCTAATTTCCAACTATGAGTAAGAAAATTTCGAGGCTTAGAATAACATGCCTGCTTTTTGCATCACGAAGTATAGCTTTGTGACATGCTTTTCAACTATATATTCTTTGTTACAAATCAAAACTGATGCTTTTGTGTGAATAATTTCCTCTTTGAAGCGTTGATGTGCGTGTTTAAAAAAGTAAGCTTTTAAAAGAATGATTATTTCTCCTCAAAAGAAATGTTTCTAATGAAAGTTATTGCTTTTTAATTGAAATGATGATCTTTGCTTCATGGTTTAATTTTCTCTCCCTTCTTTCTTGACCTTCAAATTACATTATATTCCAAACTTTTGTTTACAGAGAGATGTATGACTTTTATCTCTTAGTTGTTTGTTAATAAAACTTTGGTTTGAATGTATTTGTGGGTATTATTTTGTTCAGATTATTTAAATCTCTTTATTTTCTTTTGCTAGATCTTCTTGATCGGGGCTGGAGAAGGTCTGGATCTTTTCTTTATAAACCAGAGATGGAAAGGACGTGCTGCCCTTCTTATACAATTCGCTTGAAAGCAAGTGACTATGTTCCCTCCAAGGAACAACTTCGTGTATCTAGACGAATGCAAAGGTATGATTCTTTGATATGATTTTCTTGAGAATTTGAGCCGCATTTTTTTAAAATTGAAAATGTTAAAATTTGAAAGTGTTATTTTTGTTAACTTTTTATAAGTTTAGATTTTTTTTTTTTAAGCATCTTTACATGAGAGACAATTTTTAACATTATTTTACAAAAGAAAAACCTTTTTCTAACTTTATTCTATTTTCTTTCGGGGTTGGGGATAGAAGGTGGTTGGAATCTTGAAGTGCATCAATATATATTAGCTTAAGACGTTGCTTCTCCTTTCTTTCCTTCATTTATTTGCGGGGGAGTTTTCAAGTAGGTAGAGTACATTAGAATTGTATTTTTCTAGTACAGGAAATTCTATTTATTTGACATTTGTGACCTGCACACATTCTTTGTCTATCCATAAACTGTATTTTTCATCAGCAATTCTATCTGCCTAGGTTTTTAGATGGAGCCTTGGATGTAAAAAATGTTGAGGCTGCGGAGGACCCAAATACTTCAACCAAATCAGAAAACCACTCCAGACCTATGTCAGAAGAATCCGTAGCTGCTGGCAATGACAAGGATGAAGTTGAAGAATCTCTGCACTATTTATCAAACAAAATTGATAGTGTAATACACATCTTCATTGAAAAGGGGGAATTTCCTTCTGGTATTCAATTACCAAAAGCTTCAGTAAAAATAGTTTCACAGGGAAAGAAAAAGTTCCTAGTTAATGGATCTGAAGATCTCTTATACAGTAGCAATATAGCCTTTCAAATTGCAGCATCTATAAAACGAGCACAATCATGTGACAAGGTTGGCAACGATTCCAACGCATCAAGAGTTTGTGAAAAGGAGAATGAATTGTCTCCTAAAACTATTGCAGAAAAGCTAGTGGCTTCTTTAGATCCAACAGTGAAAAATTCCGGTCTTTCGATCAGGGCTTGCAATGGACATATTAATTTTTATGCTTCTAGTAAGCACGTTTCCCTGACCCGAAGTGGTAAAATTGCTTCAGTTCCAAAAAAGTCTAGAATGGAGCGTGATATTGGAGGAAATGGTTTGATTGGTCCTCAACATTGTCAGGTAAAAAAGCGAAAGCTTGAGATCCGTTTAAACAGATCCAGTTTTGATCCAGAAGAATTTGCTTTGTACAGAAAATATCAGCTCGAAGTACATAATGATAAACCACAAAAGGTTACTGAGAACTCATATCGCATGTTTTTGGTTGATACTCCATTATTACAAGTTTTTCCTACTGGTGATAGCACGGTTCCTCCTTGTGGTTTTGGCTCTTTCCATCAACAATATCTAATAGATGGCCAGTTAGTAGCAGTTGGTGTTATAGATATCCTTCCTAAATGTTTGTCAAGTAAATATTTGTTCTGGGATCCAGATTTTGCCTTTCTATCACTAGGCAAGTACTCAGCGTTTCAAGAAATAGGTTGGGTGAAAGAAAACCAGGTTTACTGTCCTAGTTTACAATACTACTATCTTGGCTACTATATTCACTCTTGCAGCAAGATGAGATACAAAGCTGCATATCGCCCTTCAGAACTTCTATGCCCTCTTCGCTATCAGTAAGTTATTCCATTGCAGTGAGCTAATAAAACCACTTCTTCATCATGCTTGCAGTTTATTGTTGAATTTATAGAGCATTTAGTTTGTCTGAAACCCCTTGGGTTTACTTTCAATTATATCCATTCGCCTCCTCTTTGACTACAAATCTTGGTGTAATCGCTTGAGGAATAAATAATGTAAAATGGTAGTTTTGTCTTTGTATTCTTCTGGTATATGTTACATAGATCATACTATATTTTTTCCCTGAACTTCGATCACTTTTTCTCTGCTCCCTTGTCCCTATATAATATACAAGTCTGACAGCAATGCCCGACCTCCAGGTGGGTCCCATTTGATGTTGCAAGGCCTCTGCTTGATAGAAGACCTTATGTTGTCTTATCTGATGCTTCCATTTTACAAAATGGAGAGTCACCCGTACCTCAAATTAGGGATGATTCAATGGGAAGTGAGTTTGATGACGGTGGCCAAGAAGATGCAAATGATGTTCCAATGCTTGAAGATGAAGAAATGGTTGAGTCTGAATCAGAATGCTCTGATGATGAACCTGACCTAGAAACTACTTCAGGTGATGATCCAGAAATTGGTGATGTCAGCAAGGTTTTGCTTGGGATAAAGGGATCACATGTGAAATACAAGGTATGCTTAATGGTTGGTGAATAAATACACCTACTACTTCCTGCACTTTAAGCACCTGACTGATCTTAAATGACATATAACATTTTCCATTTTAACATGTTTGACTTGCGTATAACCAGCATTTTGACATGTTCGACTTGGGTATAATAGAGGTGCTTGAATACTGAATTTGAAACAGCGTTTGAACATACGATGGAAGTTAAAAAGGAGGGAAATGATAAAATAACAATCTTGTTTCATCATTTTGTGTACAAATATTTGAAAAAAAAAAAAAGTGAAACATAACATTCTTGTAATAATTTGTAAAACATGGAATGAAAACAAATCATGCATTATCAAACACAAAACAGGATTGCATGGAATAAGAGTCATTGATTTGGTAGACCTTTGTGTTTAACAACAGGTAACTGCTGCGTGATTAATCCCTTTTCAGTCTGACTTTAGCTTTGTCTATCTTTTTGCTTTGCATATACTACCGTTTATCTCTGAAGGATCTGCGGAATGTCCTTGGTCCTGAGCAGCGAAGTTACTTGGAGTCACAATTGCGGAGATACAGGAAGGTTGTGGGTGCAGAGCTATCTGAGCGAATGGTCTATTCTCTTGGATAATATAAATCTCTGTTCTTGAATTTAATAAGAAGCTACTGCCAATCTCCTCATGAAGGAAAGAAACCACTGCAAATATAATTCACCCGATCTTCTGTGGGACAGTCTAATGAGAATGGCAATAGCAATTGTGTGAGCCCTAAAGTTTTTGGTTAATGGATTGTTTCATTTTATATCTTACATAATCAAAATTCTCTTGCATTTGCATATATGGAGTTCAATGGTATTTTCTTTTTCAGTGCATTAGTTAAGGCTTATTTATTTATTTTTTTTGCATGATTACCTACTATGTAACAAAAAGAAGAAAAAGAAAAATTCTTTTACAAGTAAAAAAAAATAATTTATGTATAAATTATTAAAGAAAATTTGATCTCTTCAATATTAGTTTCTTCAAGAAGGACATTGAATCTATGCACAATCTGAATTTAGTTTATGAGAAAAAATAAATATATTTTCTTATGAGTGCTTAGAAATGAGGAAAGAAGAAACTTCTTGGTGTGTTGGTATGTAAGATAGGTGCCACAGTCAATTTATGCATTACGAAAGAAGAGGCATAGGATTCATCCTCGATCATTAGATGATTAATTTATTCAATCAGTGAGAGCAATGGATTTGAGTTAATTTTTTGTTCGGGAGCCTTATTTATTTTTTAAGTTGCTGTATTTTCAAATTTAAAAATATATTCTAAATTTCCATATTATAAAATTTAGAATATAGTTTTTTATTTAGAAATATATTTTAAATTTCTAAATTACACTATGTATAATGTATCTTTAAATTCATAAATATATTTAAGATTGTACAATGCAAAAGTACATTTTAAATTAATTTAGAATGCATTTTTTATATTATGTAATGTAGAAACTTAAACGAATTTCAGGTGTAAAAATATATTATAGATTATATAATCAAGAATATGATTCTAGAATGTATAATCAGAAGTATATTTTTAAATTTTAAAAAGGTGCAAGAAGAAACTATATGGGTGTTAAAAGAAAAAGCCCAAAATAAGTTTTTTAACAATTCAAAATAAGACTAAGCATTTGTACAAATTGGACCAGACTATAAAAAAATTATAACAACAAAGAAAGTGAACATATTTTTTTGCAGCCTCCCATACTTTTCTTTTGCATTCCCATAAATATTAAAATTTACACTCTATCATTTGGTTTAAGATTCTTTTTTATTGTTCAATTTAAAAAATCTCTTAATCTCAGAAGTTTCTTTTTTTTTTTTACGAAAAAAGTAATTTCCTTGTTAAGAAAAAAAGTAACTTCTTAATTATGCAATCAAAAACACTTTTTCTTTTAAAAAAATAATTTTTGTATTGGACATTTTAGAATTAAATTTTGAAAATGAGTTTGGAATTACACAATTCTAGAATATTTTTTTCATATAAAAAAAATTCTATTCAAAAGTACATCTTTTAATAAAAGAGTTGGTCTGTCCTTCCTAAAAGCCTAATCGATTCATCCCTCCTAGAAGCAAGCCAACATGTAATTTAAAAGTTATTTTTTAAAAAAATACTTCTAAATTATACAATAAAAAAATGTCTTTTAGATTTCCCAATACAAAAATTTCTTTTTGAAATAAATACCAAAGACATTGTGTACGACACAACACTCGGACTGGGAAAGTGACGGCGATGGGATGCCGGTGGCAATTAACATCTTAATGTTAATCAGTCCTTGAAGACAAAAATGTTAATCAGTCCTCTATGACCATTTTGTCTTTTAAACACCCTCATTGAGGTGCATGACGAACCCATGGGATGCAAAACGAAATATGAAATTAACATCTTAATGTAAGCACAAATTAACAACATTCTAATTTCGATTTTTGAAAACTTTATCACAAGTAACTAAAATACATTCTTTTTGTCTTTTTAGTATATCACTCTACCACTCATGCACTAAGACTAAGACAAATCCGATTATGTCAATACACATTCAAACATATTCTATTCGGCATCAGAGTTGATGAAAATACGTTTCAAGAAGAAACTAAAGGGAGTTCAACCAACAAAGTTTTAGTTATACATATTTTTTTTCAGCAGTCTTTTATTTCAATACATTATATTTAGTGAGAGTCATAATCAGGGCACTTGAAAGACTTTCTTCATCCAAATATGTGCTACAAATTGAAAAAACAGGATACATTAGAAGTTTGAATCAATTAGTTCTTTTAAAAGAAAGCATTAAACCAGCAATTAGATGTACTTAAAATAACGTTATTGACAACAGAATTTGGCAATGTGTCGTTTTTGTGAAATTTCCTCCATAAATCTAAACTCATTGAACACCACAGGGTTGAGGAATGTACAATTGTGAATGTGTAGGATGACTAAGCATCATCTGCATCACTTCCACCAACATGTGCCTCATGACTGATCCAATAATTGCTTCCATCAGGACCTGACACTTTGTACCTGCTCAATAATAGAGCTTATCTAAACCACTACATACTTAACACCAAAAGATGGCTTCACTTTGATTATATTATTATCAATGTTTTCTCACAACATTTCTACTAACCGTTCAAGCACGGATTTTCCTTCCTTGTACTTCTGGTTTTTTTCATAGGCAGTTTCCTGAAAAGCATCAATTGAGTTACTAAGAACTACATAAACACAGGCAAAATACCATGATGTTTGAAGCAGTGCTTCATAGTCTTACATATTGCCAGCCCACGATCGATCCACAACCCACACAGAAAATGTCTGCCACGGTATGTAACCCAGTCATCATGTGTCTGTCCTCCATTTCGCCAACAGAAACATTCACACTGACAAAGAATAAAAGTTTAAACTGTATCAAAGAAAAGAACCAACTGCAATATTATAATGTAACAGCTTTAAAGATCCAAGAGCCAAGTGGTCATGAATAACTTAACTGTTATGGTTGCCAGTTTTCTTACACATGCTACACACTATCACCGAAACAGTTCGCAAAACTGATAGCAGTAATGCAATGTTTTTGTCACGCAATTGTGATTCACATACAATTGTATGATTTCCAATTTGATTAACATGTGCTAAAGGTACAAAAGAGATTTTACGAGTGGACAGTGATGTATATCTTCAAACGAGTTCTTGGACATGCAAAATATCAATATTCTCTCTACTGATGGATGATTGTCTTGATACAATACAACAAGGGAAAGTTTATTTTTTGTTTCTTAGTATTACATAGTGATAAGATGCCGAAAGTAAGGAAAACTTACACCTTATTGAAGAGATAAGCTTTCCCATGTCTGCAGTGGAATGTCTGATTATAACAAAGGAAAAAATGATAGTCAGATAATTTGTTCTTATGAAAAAAACTCAAAACAGAATTGGGGTCCTAGCAAAAAAATCACATAAAAAAAATGAAAATATCAAATTTGGAGAAACTAAACTCTAGCAGCATTTGAAAGGTAATGTACTTCATATGATAATATATTAGGTGCCTAGATAAGTGGCACTTATAAACTGACAGAAACAGACTTATATCTAATATTACTTATAAATGCAGGTACCAAATTGCAACACTTGAAGATGCACTTATGCAAATGCAACCAAAGTCTGCCTAACTAAATACACTAGAGGTAACAAGTTGCAACATTTGAAGAAGTGAAAGCCGATTGAGGTCTCCCTTGTTCTAGTCAGCAAACAGGAAACTTGATTGAACACAACCTATACTTGATTAATTAAAATGCTACACAAGTTACTCAACGCAATCAGTTTTCTCCAACGAAGATCATAAATATAGTGCAAATTCCAATGGAGAAGAAGAGCAATGTTACAAGTAGGAATACTCTTTGAAAAGGGGCAAGGAGGCCTAAAACTGTATCATATTATTTGCAACAAAATTTCAAAGAAATCGGATTCAAAATGGCTTGCTTTCTACAGTTTCCCTGTGAAAAAATCATGTCTCATCTCAGCAGAAGTAAAATATCTAAAGGACATACATCATTTCTCCGTATAAAGAGATCCAGAAATTTATCTGCTTTCTTCTCCACCATTTTCATAAAAAAAAAAAAAAAATTTATAAAAAAAAAGAAAGTATAAA
>Ga0209700_108303_pt1 | contig 13449 bp, 3 predicted proteins | sample SiratroredBW_FD_187528 | JGI IMG/M metagenome (GOLD analysis project Ga0209700, IMG submission 187528) | Root nodule microbial communities of legume samples collected from California, USA - Siratro red BW (SPAdes) (version 2) | ecosystem: Host-associated > Plants > Roots > Nodule | place: USA... | reverse complement strand
ATTGTTGTACCTATAAATCATTTAGGTTTTATCAATAATGTACTTTTACCAATCTATACAAAAGAAAAAGAAGTTGTGAAGGAATCTATAATATACCTTCGGTGACATTGTTTCCAGAAACTCCTTGTCATTCAATGGTCCAACCACCACATTGGTATCCTAGATTATCAGCATGGCTTCCAGCAACCGATATCTTTGAAGCTCTTTTAGAAAGAGGGAGCATTGGTTGGTTAGGGTTTTCACCATTCTTCAATAGAACCAAGGATTTCCTCACAGCTTCCCGAGCCAATTCTCTATGTTCCTGTCAAGGTACATTGCCAAAACGATTTTATCAGCATGCAAAAAATTAGTTGATAGATAAACAAAGTAAACATGTTTTGTAACTAACAAACCTTCTTCCCAAGCTGGTCAACTAGGTCATGATCAGCCAACGGGTCCTCAAAAAGGCCCATAACGAACTTTACCCTCAGAATTCTACTTACTGCATCATCAATTCGGCTCATTGGTATGGCATTACTTTTCACCAATGAGGTTAGGCCATCTATGAATTCTGTGTAGTTAAGGGGAATTATTACCTGAAACATTACCAGAGAAAGTATTAGAGGATGATACAAGGTAAATGGAAAAACCATTCAAGTTTGTACATAATCAACAGACTTTAAACTCGTAGTTTACCATGTCAATTCCAGCACTGATTGAATCATAAATGGAATGTGTAGTTAGCATGAGGAGGGGTAGTGATCTGATCAATTCCCTGCCAATCCGATATGACAAAACCCTAAACAAACCAACAAATGTCAATTTGTATTTTGAATTAAATGAAGCCCTCAGAAGTTGAGTGTTACCTCAAAGCGTAGTGAGTTCTTCAGAAAGTCTGTGATTAGATAATGATTGGCATGCATCTTTTCTCCATTCCAGCTTGAATAAGAGACCATGACAGTGGAAACACCTTTGTTGATTGCATCATAATAGGGTGGCGTGTGAATGCTAAGCAATCCTTGTTTGCTTATCACTGTGTTGTTCTGATTGATCCCCTTTGTGGTTCCTCCATCCCCAACATAGTGTTTTGCAGAGGCTATAACTTTTGTCCTATGCAAACAAATGATAGTATGTTAACAACAACACCAAGACAAATTGATCATTGAATAATATAAAAAGGAAAAAACAAGAAAACATGAGAAAAGAGAAATAGGCTTGAGTAGGGATATCCAAAATAAAGAATAAAACCCAAAGAGTTTTGACAATCAATATTTCATATTTCATAGGAAGTAATAAAAGATAGAAACAAAGATATAAATATCAAATCCTGACACAACTTCTATGAATGAAATATCTAATTTAAAAGACATTTTTTTAAATATCTCATAATTCTAATATAGTTTCAAAACAATTTTAAAAAAATTAATACAATAATTTTTTAAAAATTTATAAATTTATTATAAAAATAAGAAACAAATCAAATATATAAAAAAATATTTAAATTATATATTTTTTTTTCACTTTTTAAATTTTAGATAAATGAATTAGATTATTTTTTTTATTATATTTAGCTAACCTATTCATACATAATTTTTTAATACATAATTTTGATTGTTAATTTATATATATTTTTATCTATATTCATATAATCTATGTACGTGTCTATAATTATATTTTTATCCATATTTGTGTCGTATTTATATTTGTGTCAGTATCGATATTTGTGTCACTATCCATGCTTTGTATAAAACTAAGGGAGCAGTGAAGTTCTTACTTTCCTCCAACAAATGGAACGCCCTTTGACGAGTTTGTTGGGATTTCACCTTGCAGACCTGGAATAATCTCAGTCATAGCCTGAACTATTGTGTGGTCTTCACTATAACTTTCATAACGTCTTCCCCACCTAGGATCTCTACAAACCTATACCACATCATATTAAGATAAGAATATATATATATATATATATATATATATATATATATATATATATATATATAAAAGGCCAAAATAGATATGACATAATTTATGATTAGATGTTGATAACAAAATTGTTGAGTGAGATGTTCTTAGTTACCGCAATGCAAGGTGTAAAGGCATATTGAATTCCAGTAGCTCTGACTTCAAGAGCAGTTGCTTCTCCAATTCTCCTCACTAGTTTAGGATCCCTATTTCATCACAAATAAACTTCATTAAGATACATGAGTAAACCTAAAGACAAAGTGCTTCAAAGTTTTGCTTAAAGTGAGAGTAAATGCGTGCCAATTAGCTAGTATAGAAAAAAAACTTTGGGTAAAAAGAGTATGAGTTGGATAAAATAAATTATTAAAAAATATTTTAAGTATTAACATGCGATATAATTATAATATAAAATTTACAAAAAAAAATAGAAAATTTACAGTATTAAATTAAGTTGTCGTTAATCATCTTAATATTTTAGTGAATTTGAATGCTATAATACATCTTCCTAATAAGCTTGTTGAATTCGTTAAAAGCTACAAAATTAAAAATTAGTCACAAAATAAGAGGTATTCCAAAAGTTTATAACTTTTAAAATAACGCGTGATTTTATCTGATAAGTTATATGCTTTATCAATAATTATATCTGCTTTACCAATTAATAATAATAATAATAATAATAATAATAATTTATTTGTTTACTATACGTTGTTATTGATAAAGTAATATATATATATATATATATATATATGCTTTTTATAAATGAGATACTTTTTAATAAGATTATTTTACTATTAATTTTATTAAGTGATAAAATTAATAACGGTACAATATCCATCTATATAATTATATAAACTTTTAACTCAAAACTAATCATTTAATACCTAATCTCTTTTTTTTCAAATATATTTACTTTTTATATTTTTTTAAATTATTATTTTAATAAGAGTGAGCACACGTAAATGAAAGAGTGGTGATACGTGTTAATCCATACGTTTCATTTGACATTTTTATATATTATTATTTTATTATTTATATAATATTTTGTTAATCGATACTTTCATTTGATATTTTTATATATGAAATTGCATATGCTAGTTATTAATAAATTAGATATTCAAAATAAAGAGCTATTTTTGGCAAATTTTCCGCTTGTGTAATTTGTATGTTCAAAATGGTGTACTTTTTTCTTCTTCTAGGTAAATCACATGATTGTTAATAAATCTTAGTTAGTATTACAAAATTTAATTTTAGTTGAATGAATAAAAGGTATTATTTTAATTAAGTAATTAATTGATTAATTAAAATTGTTAGACTACTACATATTATTACACAATTTAATTTTAGTTGAATGAATAAAAGATACTATTTTAATTAATTAATTAATTAAAATTGTTAGACTATTACACAATTTAGAGTGATAAATTCTCCCACAGTCCCATTCCTCTCATGTTTTGATTTTAGGGTGATCAATTCCTTTCATGTTTTGATTTTAGGGTGATAAATTCTCCCACCCATACTCTCTTGTTTTCCCACATTGTATTACAGTCCTACACAAAATTAATGCATAATATTGAAGTGGTTTTGATGAATATGTAATAATTGAAATTAATTTTCATTGAGTAATTGAAATAAATGTGAAGTTAATTTAAATGAAAGAATGGTTAACTGTAATAATTAGCTGCCTTTGAAAAAAAATATTTATGTAAGGTAGTTAAATAGAAAGATGATTTTTATATAGTGAAAATTTGAATTATTTGAATTATAAAAAGGTTACAATTTTTTATAAAAAAAATAAAGTAAACTGATTAGTTTTTAAAACTTATTTATATTTTTTTCCTTCTTAAAAATAGTTTCTTTCTCTTTTTTTCTCTTTTATAAAAAATAATCATTGCTATAATTTTATAAAAATTCCTAAACTACTTCTCTCTATTTTTTACTTTTATAAAAATTCCCAAACTTTTTTAGATTTTTTTGTTTCACAACAAGTAACTTTTATTCACAACAGCTAATTATTCTTCTATTCAAATTAACTTAATATTTATTCAATCATTTAATGACAATTAATTTCAATTATTACATATTTAATAAAAATCTCATCTAAAAACAGAGAGGAATGGTGGAATAATTAATCATCCTGAAATTCTAAAATTGTACAATATAAAGATTTTAATTAATTAATTAATTAATTAATTAAAATAATACATTTAAAAGGAAAAAAATATACCATTTTAGAAATTTTACAAAAGAATTACAATAGTTTAATTAATTAGTTAATTAAAATAGTATATTTAAAAAAAAATACACTATTTTAAAAATTTCAAAAAAAAATTACATTTGAGAAATTAGCAGCCGTTTTTACTAACCTAGATGCAAGCAAAGGACTTTGAATGTGATAGAAAGTATGAAATGCAGAATGGTACCTGGTAGCACCTAGCCCAACGTGGTGAGGAAAAATTGTTGCATTAAATACATTACTATTGCCATGAACAGCATCGGTCCCATATATCATAGGAATCCCCAATCTAGTTGATAAAGAACCCCTTTGAAATTCATTCACCATCTTAATCCAATCCTCTGCAGAAGCTTCTGCCTTTGGACCACTCCCACCCCCACTTAGCACACTCCCTACCAAAAACACAAACCAAATAATAAGACACAAAAATATAAAAATATGCACATATATTCCCATCCACCACTTTGTGTTTGTTTTTCATTCAAAAGAAATTGACCTTACCAATATAATATTTCTTCATGATTTCTGCAGAAGCAACTTTACGTTCAATCTGTGTCATCTGACCAATTTTCTCCTCTAAACTCATTCTGTCCATCAGATCCTTTATTCGAACATTCAGAGGCTCTTTTGGATCTTTATATTTCACGTACGTTGCCTCATTTATGGCTACCCAACAATGCAAGAGCATCAGCCCCACCACAAAGACACTGCCTTTCGCCATTTTCTTCTTCTCCTCAGTGCAACTTCACACCCAGAGAGATCACAACAAGGTTCAGGTCAGTGTTGCAATCATCCCAATGGAAAGTTGTATGCAAGACTAACCAAAAATATGAAGAAAACACACAAAAGAAAAGCAAAAAACAAGGTAGCTGCAACAGAGAGTGAAAAGAGAAGAAGATGAACAGACAAGAAGGAGGTTCAAGTCTCCAACACAATGACACACTCACCTATCTAACGGAGAAGAGAGGAAAAGAGAAAAGAAGAAAGAAAGTACTTCTTAATGTGTTAACGTTGTATGAATATATACAGAGAGAAATAAGATAATACTGTTATAACATTAAAAGAAAAAAAAAAAAAAAAAAAAAAAAAAAAAAACAAGGGTGGGTTAATATAAGTGTCGAATATGAGTTACACGTCAACACTGGTCAAATTATCTTTTCCAAAATAACAAACATGTTAGAGATACAGCTTTACTTACTAATGTAGTATAAAATCAAAAAGATGTGGGGGTAAACTTTAGTGACCGTTTATATATATTATTATTATCATTTTTATTGGGACTATTAGTATTATAATTAATATTATTATTATTAATTGTAATATAAATAATAATATTAATATTAATATTAAGATTAATATTAATAATTACAATAATATAAATAATAATAAGAAGAATAATAAAATTGTTTTAAATATTTTAATTATAAAATTGAGATAGTTTTTTGTTATATTCTTTTTATTGATAAATATAAGTTACATTAAAAATTTGTAATTTAAATTATTTATATTTTATCACTCAAATTTTATAAATTTACATCACTTTTTTATTATCTTAAGTTATATTTTTTAATATAGTTTATTATTTTTTTTAAGTTTATTATGATTTATAAGCCACGTTTGTAAAAATATAATTTTTTCTATTTTTAGATCACCTTCTTTTATTTATGGTTAACTTTAGTATTGTCTCATGTGACAAATGGTAAAGGATAAGATATTACTTATTTTTCAACTTTAAATTTAAATTTTGTTTATAAATAAGATATTACTTATCTGTAACGAACTCTAAATCTAAAGTTTGGTTTCGAAGATCTTTCTTTTAAATATTTTTATGTAAGTTTCCTTTATAAATTATGATAGTGAATCATTTATTATTTTTCAAACATTTTTTTATTGTCATCTCGTCGGGTTTTGGTTGGATACTTTTTATACAAAACTTTGCTTATAAATACAACCACATCTCCTACATCTTCCTCGTGATTTCCTTCAACAATAGAAAGAAATTCCTAAGGTGAGCTTTATTGTCCTCTTCTTTTATCTTCCTTTCTTAGTTATTTAAATTCTTAGTCATCTAATTTCATTCAATTAAGTTAGAGTTAGAATATATTTCTTCCTATTCTTCTTAAATCCTACTATATAAAATATGATTTTATTTCTTTTAAAGCTTCTTGTGAGAAAACTTAAATAGGGAAGTCATGTTAGCTCTTCCATTTCAATCTTAGAATGACATTTATTTTATTAAGGTAAGGGAGATTAATCCCAATCTCTAACTCTTTATTTTAGCAAAGTTTTCTCCAACTATACAATCTACTTGATTTTACTTTGTACGTGTACATGTATAATTTGCAAATTCTGAGTCCAGAAATGAATTCTTTAGGTATAAAATCCTACATTTGAAGTTTTGTAGAGAAAAATATAAATAAAACAAATTTGTTGTTTTACTTATAAAATGCTTTTGCGGGAATTCTATTTTTCTGATCGTTGTTCTGATTTCAATTTTCTATATTTACTTTATTTTCTAGACAATAACTTTATTTACTATTTTAAGTCAAACAATGCATGAAGGATTTAAATGGATGGACAAACACTAGAATAGATGTTTTGATTTTTAAAGTGTAATTTGATAAAATTTTGTTTCAGATTGGATTAAGTCTGATTATATCAAATTTTCGGGACATTGATAATTTGATATTATATATGTATTTGGATGAATTGTATTTGTTGCATTATAATTTTGACTATTCTAAAATTTTGGGACATTTGAAATGCAACCATTGTGTGTTGTCAAAGTTTTTGTTAAAGTTTTTGTGAATAAATTTTAGTTTCAAGAATTATATGAAAAATTAATGTGGGAGGATGATTGCAAGATGATATTGATATTTGAAATAAATTATAGTTAATGTTATGTGATTTTTAAGGACTATATGAATAGTTATAGAGATAAAGAAAGGTTAATAAGGGAATAGTGTTGGTGATATGGTTACCTTTTACCTCGGATTGATGTAACAATTATCCGGGTAGATTAAATCACGTGCCTCACACTCTATTCTCGATTGTTCTGATAAATATACTTTGGACTATGTCAAATTTTGAACTAAATATATATATATATATATATATATATGATTATTGATAATTGTAAGTGTCAATCTTTGAACTCAAAATATACATATATGATAGTAAAATTTATGCTATTTTTATATAAATTATTTTGCGATCAACTTGATTTATTTTGACATGCTTGGTTATGATTCATGATTATAGTATAATCTAAAATTTTGAGAAGTTGTTTCATTCAATTGCAAACTTATTTGAATAATTATGTTGTAAATTTTGAGATGTTATGGTAAAGTTTTAAAGGGAAGGGAAAAATTCATATGTTCTTTCATTTTTTTTTTTTCAAAGGAAGAGAAAAACGGTACAAATTGCACCAATTAGATTTGTTCACTTTGATTTTTGTAGACACACACTCTGTTAGGCTAAACAAAGTATTTTGCAAGGTACAACGGTTATAAGATTATGTTTTATACTTTATTAAATTTTTATCAAGTGAATACATAAAATAATTATAATCTACAAATTAAATATGATTTTTTTAAAACTTTAGGAATAAATAGAAAATTGATTTTACTGTAATATAAATGAGAATTATTTTGAATGAATAAAAAAATTATTTGATGAAATTAATTTCATAGTTTCTAAAATAATTGTGAAATTAGAACAAATAATAGCGTTAAAATATAGCATTCCAAAGATACATTTGACAAAGCTTTTGATATACATAAAAAATCCTTTTCAAAACTTGATTCCACAAATGTCTCTTTTTTCAATTTTCCAAATTAATAATATGTAATTTTAAAATAAGAATTGAGAGAGATTTATACAAGATATTTTTATACTAATTTGTTTAAAATTTTTGATCAACACGATCAAGTTTTACTAATAGACTAATGTTGCACGATATAAAATAAGTATTATTTGGACTTAATCATTTTTGTCCAAACACAAAATAATATTTGGCCCACAATCACTTTTGGCTAAATACAAAGTATTGTTTAGACTTAACCACTCCTAGCTAAACATAAAGTATTGTTTGAACACATAGTCATTGTTAGCTACAACCTGAGTATTCTTTGAACAAAATTATCCTTACTAAACACTTTATTTACACAAAATGGTGTTATATAAATTATCACATGCTGCTAATTAAAGAAAGAAAACCTTCTAAGACAGATACACAATTGAAATCACTCTTTTAGGTTACTATGAAACACAATCGTATTCTTGCCCACGAGTTGAAGGCTTAAGAATTGTTAAAGAATACAAGAGCTTTGTTATCGTTTACTATAGGAGTTTTGTCAACATTTCTTCTTCAAAGATATCTTCTATAGATAGATGTTGAGAAGAGAATAGTGGTTGCAAATCTTTTGAAGTTCTTGTGAGATTTTACAATGTTCTTGGTCTTCATTAATAGTTTAGCCACATGTAAGCTTGAAGATGAATTAAATGTTCTTCATGCAACATTAAATGTATATATATTCTTTACCAACTCTCTTATAAATGACATAACTTATCAAGCCTGAGTGAGGTAGATTATTTCCAAACTCAAGTAAAGGCTTAAACAACTGATTATCTTTGGGGTACTCATATTCTGCTTGTATAGAAAAATTATTTGTGTGGAACAACTTTAAGTGCATTCTTTTAAGACATCTTTGATTGGGAGACTTTCTTTCTTGTAAGACATGAAGAGACAAATTTTTTATATATAATTTTAATGTTTCAAACTACATATCACATTGTTTGTCCAAGAATTTTACTTATTAAAATATTAGCGTTTGTTCAGTGAAACAAAACACTTGCTTCTCTCAAGATCGGATGCTTATACAAACAAAATATAAAATATGTTATACTTAGTTGTTAAACATATAATCAAAATTAAATATATATATATATATATATATATATATATATATATATATATATAATTTTTGAAATTAATATACGAGACTAGGTTTTAAAGAAAATGAATATCAATATTTTAGAGCAACTAATTAAATTAATTTGATTCTTTTAACTAGGTATGTGAAGATTATCAAATTCAAGCATGTAATTTTCTTGTAAGAAAATAACCGTTAATGATCAAACAATTGCATGATTTATTTTAAATAAATTTTTTAAAGTTAAAGTTTAGTTATGAATAAAAGACTTATCTTTAGGATTGTTTTCTTTTCAAGCACAATGCATACCCCTAATAAAAATATTAATATTACTAAAAAACACATTAAAACAAAGATATGATTATTCTTTAGGAGAATTTTGAGACTTTTACTGCTTTAGATGTATTTTACAATATCATGACAAAAGATCTCTTTCCATGAAAACCATGGACTTCACTATTTGCTAAAAATTTTTTTTTTTTTTTTTTCTTTAGAATCAATGAAGTGATACAGCACACAATGTCATGTAATATTCATTGAGATCACCTAATTGAATAAGTGCTCACTTAATACAAGAATATGGTTAAACAACTCACTCACTACATTATTAAAACACATAACAAACTTAAAAAATAAAAATTCTAGGTCTTAACATATTAATCATTAAATGAGTGTTCAGTGGTACTAATGGTAATAATAAAATAAAACTTTATTGTTTTGGTAGATGTAAAACTCTATAATTTACTTTCTTTTATTGTAAATGCTTAATTAAATTCTATTTTTACTTTTTTTATTCATATGTATCACACAGTACATTTTCTATAAACATATTTTATCATACAATTAACATTTATACTTAGACAATAAGGATGTGTATTATTCTATATTCTAAATCATACACTTTATTTATTTCTCTAAAATTTTAGGATTATCTATTTTAACTTTCTACGTGAAATTTAAAAGTAATTATATTTTGAAGTTTGTATGTTAAGTAACAATAACAAGATTATTATGTTTGTACAAATATAACAAGGCTAAAATAATATAATTATCTCTCCCATGTCTCAATCATTTGAATAATAATAATAATAATATTATTATTATTATTATTATTATTATTAGTGAAATACATGTGCATATGTGTTTATTATTTCATAATAAAAAGTAAAAATATAGTAAAAATCAATTATTATAATAAAATTAATTAAAAACATATTACTAAAATTTTATTAAAATTATAAAAATTGATATACACAAGAAATAATTATTAAAATATATTTTTATTATTTTTATGTTATAATTATATATTGAAACACTTATGAATTTTCCTTAAAATAAAAAATAAAACTGTAATAAAATGTGTACAAAAACAATTTAAATATTTTAATTTTTATAAGAAAGATTATGATTATATATACAATAAAAATATTTTTAATTTTTATGTATTTTCAGATAATAAAAACTAAAAGGTTGGTTAGTAAATATAAAGAAAACATAAAACAAGTAAAATAATTAAAAGAAAATACAAAATCCAATCTCCATTAATATTTTGTATTACTATTTTTTTAATCTACAATTATTAATATTAATATCAATATAAAATTAGTCTTTATAACTATTTTGTAATAGTCATATTTAATATACACAATTTATTATTAATTTATCATCATTAATATATCTTATTTTATTTTTTAAATTTTCTAATTATTATTTTTTATTTCAATCAAACTATCTATAATAGAAAATAATCTATTATGAAATTATATAAATTATTTATTTTATAACTATTTTTTATGAATATAATTTTTCAAAAAAGTTAATAATAAATTTTTATAAAAATTAATTATTTTTTTTCATCATAAGAAAAAGCGAACACACGGTTCAGTGTTTTCATAATTAATAGAAAAAATTCAAGATTGAAATACCGGAACATTATTCTCTCCTCTCACTAGATAATTCCACTTGTAAAAAAAAACTTCAATAAAACACAAAGAAAGCAAAACTTTTGCATTATAATTAAATAAACTTTTATTGTTTTACTAAATATTTTTGTTAATGTGTCTTAACAATTATGATTAAGAGTAAAACAAGTATTGATAAAGAAAAGTAAATATACTTTTGTTGTTATATGATAAAAAAAAAATATATATATATATATATATATATATATATATTTTTTTTTTTTATAGAAAAACATGTTTTTACTTAACTTTTATTCTCTTAACTAATGTCCTTCTTTGTTGATGAGCTGGGTACAATAATATATTAAGACTTATCTAATAAAAAAGGAAAAAAGAAGTAATAAGGTTTATCACTTTATGTCAAAATAAAATGATTGGTAACGTTCATGTAAATTTTCAGACAAAATTTAAATTTAAAAGTGACAAAGCAAAGTTTCTCTTATTTGTATTGTCCTGTTCCCTGAATCATCCATTTTTCGTGAACCAAACAACTTACAAAGGGTTTTTGGGTTCTTCGCCTTCTACCTTTCCCCAATTCAGGAACCCCAAAACCCTAGATCGAACGCTGCCACCATCGTTCGGTGGTGGAAATTTTCCGTTCTGTGTTGCCGAAGTTCGAATATTCTCGATTCTTGTTTTTCTCGCTGTGACTTCGATTGCAGTTTCTAGGGTTTATTTGTTTCTGATTTGGGGTTCGGTTATGGGGAGCAGAAAGGAAGATGAGAAGAACGAGAAAATTATCAGAGGTCTCATGAAACTTCCGCCGAATCGAAGATGCATCAACTGCAACAGCTTGGTAAATTCAACTTCAGTTTTTGAATTTGATTTTTGTTTTTCTCTTTGGTACAGTGAAACTGTGTTGTAGTTTCTTAGGTTTGGGGCTTTGACACTGGTGATTATTACGAAGTTGAAAAAATCTTAAGCCCTTGAGTTGAAGTGGGGGATAGTTGTTGAGAACTTAGAAGGATTGGACTAGTTTTTAGAATTTAACATGGATATTTTGCTTAAATTTTTTAGAAGTTCATTTTTCTCTTCGGATTCCTAGATTACATTGATTTAGAGTTCAGACAAAAATAAGTCTTATATTGCAAAAAGGTTATTGTTAAGAAGAAGGACATCAAATTGGTTGTATTTGATAAAAGAACTTGTGAACTTTTTTGTCATTGTTATCAGATGATTTCCAGCTAATGGATCCCCATTATTTGTACAGGGACCACAATATGTATGTACAAACTTTTGGACTTTCATTTGCATGACATGCAGCGGAATACAGTGAGTTCCTTTTCTCTTTTTTAACTCATGTTTATATTTCTCCCCTTTGATTTCCTTGTCAAGTCCTCAATGATTGAAGGAAATGGGGATTTTGATTCAGAAAAAAAAAAAAAAAAATGAGGCTTGATGTCAAGTTTAAGCTAATTTTTATATTATATATGAACATGTTTGCAATGTCATTGAATGTTTAGATATTTTGTGGTGGAAAATAATCATTAAAACATGCATTATTCCCCTAACTTTACTATGTTTCTTTCTGTTTTTCTAATAAAAATGAAACTATGTGTTCTGCAGTAGTTCATAATAATTTGAGAAAATCTTTAATTCTAAATTGGTCTTAACATGAGTTGATATCATAGAAAAAAATGAAATCTCGTATGTTTAATATATTGAATTATGTAATAATCTGAACTAATCTTATAATCAACATTATAAGCTTTGTTTGTGTGTCTAGAATAGTGATCAATTATGTGTTATAATATAATCACTAAGTATTTCTTTTAATATTCTTCATGTTGCCACATTTGTCTCGTTAATGGTTTGGTTGTGATTGTTGTAGTAATTTTATGTATTGTATGATTCTTAAAAGCACATGTTTATTTTCATTGCATGCAGTCGTGAATTTACTCATCGTGTGAAGTCCGTCTCAATGGCAAAGTTCACTTCACAAGAAGTCGATGCTCTTCAAAATGGGGGTAACCAGGTAAAGGGTGAAATTTCTTCTTTTTGACAGTTGATGCTACCTATATTTCATCTTTCAAATAAGATTTAACTGTGGCTCTTTTATTTAGCGTGCAAGGGAAATATATTTGAAAAATTGGGACTTCCAAAGGCAACGGTTGCCAGATAACAGGTATAATTATTACATGGTTTGCAGTTAAAGCTATTTAAGTTACCTCTTATTTACCTATATTAGTATGTATTACTTATTGTGTGGTGTTATGGTCTGATGCATTTGCAGCAATGTTGATAAAATAAGGGAATTTATAAAGAGTGTATATGTGGATAGAAGATATGCTGCAGTGAAGTCTTCAGAAAAGCCTCCAAGAGCACAGGCAATATATACTTAAATGATTTTTTTTTTTTTTTTTTTTTAATTATTTCTTTTTTT
>Ga0209700_108299_pt1 | contig 13456 bp, 9 predicted proteins | sample SiratroredBW_FD_187528 | JGI IMG/M metagenome (GOLD analysis project Ga0209700, IMG submission 187528) | Root nodule microbial communities of legume samples collected from California, USA - Siratro red BW (SPAdes) (version 2) | ecosystem: Host-associated > Plants > Roots > Nodule | place: USA... | reverse complement strand
AATCTTTTATCATTGAGATTCAGAAAAGGTTTTCTATTAACTAAACTGTTTTCAGTGTTTTAAATTGACAAAAATCTTTTAAAGTTCAATTCACCCCCCCTCTTGAACTCAGCCAAATATATTTTCAGTATGTGTTGTATAGGAAACATAATGCAAAGATGGTGCTAGGGAGAAACATAAACACAGAAATGTAGTGGAACATGCGTTCATGGAGATGGAGATGTATGTTGATCAAATAGGAATAATTGGGGGCATTTTTTATTTTATGCAGTAAAACTTAAAACAAGTAAAAAGAAAAATATACCTGATGCTTCCCCTTAGTCTCTTCCTCTCTCTGTCAGGAGTAATTCTTCTTTCTTTCTCTCGTGTCTTTCTTGCTCTTCTCAAATGTTTTTCTCTTTTTCGTTCTCTAGTTCTCACTCCTTCTCCCAAAAAGGATCCTTGTCCCCCTTTTTTTCATTTGACCAATATATCTCTTTTTTCTTTTTTTTTTATATTATTTTAATTGATATTTTTTTTTGAGAAACCAATAGTTCAGTTCATAGAGGTTACCACTCTTTGACTCATTCATATTAATTATTTTTAATTTTTTTTAAAACTAATATTAAAAATGAATCTACCCAAGAATAAGACTTAAAACACTTTTCAACGTTAAAAAACCATTATTTATTGTTAATTTTATTTTTAATTAAGTGGAGAACATGAGTTGTTATCTGAGCGGTTTAAAAATTATTATTTACAAATATTTATTTATTTATTTTTTTAAAAACAATATGTGGAGTTAAGGAGTGAGAACATGGGAGTCTACTGCCATTGACTCATTCTTTTTATTATTATTTTATTATTATTTATTTATTATCTTGAACGTGCAAATCAAGTAAATCAAGTAAGCATTTTGAAAACAGTCTTCTTTTCTTTTTTTTATTATTTATTCTTTTTTTTGAATATATATTTATTTTTATTTTGTTTTTATTATTTAATCATCAATTATTTAATATTTATTTAATTATTATTTGTTATTTTCGTTTTTTTTAATTATAATTATTTTTTAATTGTTATCTTTTAATTACAACATTTTTAGTTTTCTCTTAATGGAAAAATTCGATATATATTTTTTAATTACTATTATTACTATTATTTATTTTAAAACAAATTTTTAATAGACTGATTTCTTACTATTTCTTTTTTTTATGAATTTTATTTTGTTAATTTATTCATAGAATGTAATGGAACCAAAGTCTCTCTTTGTTTTTTATTTAAATGACAAAGTATAATAAAATTAGATGACACACCCTTTTATTTTAATTTTTTGTATTGTTTTATAATTTGAAATAATTTATTTGCTCGGACAAAATTGGGTGTTGACAAATATTATTATTCATTTTTTTATTTCTTTTTATTTTTATTGCATTTTAATTTAAAAGATTATCCGAACAAAATCGGATGTTGACAATGTGTGGGGAAGATGTTAGCACCCCTGTAATGCCCATTCTAAGACAGTACCTTTAATTAAAAAAATAAAATGAGTGTGATTTTTAAAATGTCTAAATTTCTTTAAAGTAAATAAATATGCAAATAAAGAAAATATTATTTTTTTTATTTTGGGACCCGACAAGGTTTGACCTTGCTCCTACGTATTTTCATTAGGGATGGAAAATCAGGGTTATGTAGTTATAATAGAAAATTTGATTGTTGAAGTGTTTAATATTTTTTAGATTTTGAGAGTTTTATTATATTTTTTTATTACTTTTATGAAATTTCATTTTTTATATCGTTAGACGCGTACGACCTTTTGATAATTCAAAAAATATTAAAATCTTTCTAATTAAATCTCACGCACGACAGTCATTTAGGAATTCATTTCAAAATTTATTTAAAAATATAAAAAAAATGAAAATCTTTTGAATCAAATCCCATGACGCGGACGGTCATTTAAGAATTCATTCAAAATTTATTTCGATTAATTTATTTGTTGATTATTATTATTATTTTTAAAAGAAAAATCTCTCATGTCGTGTACGACTATTTAGAGATTTAAATTTTATTTTATTTTGTTGTAAATAAAGATTAAATACAAAATTATTTTTAAAACTTTCCTTTTCGAATTATTGGATATATAGAAAACAAACTATCATGAAAGTATTGTTATATAAAAATATATACAAACTATAACAAAAATATTGGACCAACAGTTTAGGCTTAAATCTCCATTTTTTTGAAAAAAGGGACATTGTAGGAGTGCATCCATAAAGATTAGGGGTGTGAACAGAAAGGCCTCAACTCCTTAAAAGATCCCATTTTTTAGAAACCTTCCTTAGGGTTAGAAGGGTGAAGTCTAAACCGGTGTTGTGAGGAGTGGTGTCGTCCCACGAGGGTTTGGTGATTAGAGGTGCGGCAGAGCTCAGCGGTGGGTCGTGGTGGATGTCCATGGTGGTGGTTGTGGCGGCGAGAGGCAGCGAAGTGCAGGGAGGCGCAACGGAGGCGTGGTGGAGGTGCGGTACGAGGGTGTAGCTATTATAGAGGTGCGTGGGAGGTGTTTGATGTCGTGGAGGGAGGCATCATGGTGCAGGGAGGTAACGACAATGTATTACGGCGTCATGGAACAATGGTTGTGGAGGTTGCATGGTGAGAGCATGGTGGTGTTGTGGGCGCATGGGAGGTGCATAGACACTAGGTGGTGAAGTGGATTATAACGAGGAAACAGTGCGACACCTTGCTAGTGTTTTGCATGCTTGTGGTTTCACATTGGTGGAGAGGGAGATCGAGGAAGGTGCTCGCTGCGATTAGGTGGCTTGGGTTCCTTGGCTGTTGCATCTCCATGGTAGAAGCGAGAGAAGAGGAATGGTGGTGGTGGATTTTTAATTATTTTTTCAGATTCATAATGTCAGTGTTGAACCCAGGACTTTGTGATGTGGGCTTACTAATCTCACCAATAAGTCAGTAGAGCCACGATTTTTATTTTTATTTTATGCGGGGAGTAGTGGAGGTGCAGGGTGTCGCTTTGGCTTGCAGAGGTTCTTTGGTGGGTTAGGTTAATATTTGGTGACTAGGTTTAGTACAGAGAAACGATTTTAAGAGTGTTATTTGAAGGTGGTGTATTTAACGTGAAGGATATGGCGGGAGGCAATGGGAGGTGTTTTGGCTTGGAGGTATGACTGTTGTGAGGAGGAGGTGATCGTGTATGGAGATGTGCATGGTGGAGTAGGTTATGGTGGAGTTTCATGGTAGATATGGATTTTTTATTATTATGTGAAGTGAGAAATGCCATTGAAGAGCGAAAAAAAAAACATTTTTGTTTTTTGATTTTTATATCCTCATTATTTATGAAATGAAATGATGAAGAAATAAAAAACACATTACAGGAAGACAAGAAGATAGGACTTACAAATTTCAATCTTTGAGATCCATATAAAATTTTAAACTTTACAAATTATACCTGTACTGGTTCTTCAAGAATGATAACTTCTTTTCTAAATGCTCTTTGCTTCTCAGTTTTAAACTGAATGTGAATAGTAAAATAGGGGGATAAATCTTCTCTTTTTTCTCCTTCTCAATATTTTCAAGTGTGCTCTCTCTGTCATTGATCTTCTCGAAAAGCACAAACCTTTGTCCATGCTAATTCAGCTTTCTTAAGATGAAAACATCTTCCACCCTTCCCTATTGATGGAGTACGCCCCAACGACATTAATCAATGAATAAAGAGGACAAAGAGCCAAAGGGAGAATTAAGAGCGTTCTAGAAAATTGGGCCAATCTCATCCTATTTGGACTTTTAATCAGCTGCTTGAGTCCAAATATAAACATGAAGAAATCCCTGTGGATAAAATAGAGTATTAAGGAGAAGTCCTCTAATTTGTATAAATTGTTTAGAATAGTTTAGAATAATTAGGACCTTGTATTTGGGCCAAGTAGAATAAATTTGGGCCTTGTATTTTTGGGCCATGTAGTGTAAGTTTGGGCTTTTGAGGTCCATAAAATGTTGGGCTTGATTAAGGAGTCCAAGTAGCACAAGGAGTTCTCTCCTTGTGCCACTTGTCACCACCTTGTGAAAGCCTTGGAGTGCAAGCTAGGTTTGAGAAGCTTGTCATAGAAGCTAGGGTTAGAAGCTTGTCTTATAACTTGTCTTATAAGTTAGGGTTTCTAGACCTAGCTTCTCCCATACCCTACCTAGATAGCTTGCATGGGAAGCTAAGTAGCTCATCATTTCTTTTATAAATAAGAGGTCTAGGAACCTCTCTTGTAGACTTGATTTGAGTAATGAAATGCTGCCAAATTTTCAGCACATTGCCTCAAGTTTCACATTGAGTTTCTTCTCCTAGAAGCTAGAAGCTCTCTCTTGAAGGTTGGCCCAACCTCCTTCAAGACTTTCACTATCTACTTCACCAAAACCGCACCAATCTTCACCTTCACGCTTCCTTCCATGATTAATCTTTCCATATCCATTGCTTCCGCATCATGATGAGCTCCTCCCATGCCATTTGTTCGGTGCAACAAAGCTTCAACATGCGCTACATCCATTGGAGCTTGAGCAAGAAGCTAAAGCACCTAGGAGCCTCTCCATCATTCGGTATCTAGAGCTTTGGTCTTTAAGAGCTAAGTTCTTGATCCTCTCATTTTTGTTTTAGCTTTTTCGTGTTGTATACCATTGTTTTTGCATGTCTTGAATGTTTTTCCCCGATTGAAAGTGCTTTAGATGAATTTAAACGGTTCAAAACACATCAATCTTCTTGAACCTTCTTAAAAAAATTGTTTAGGTGTTCTTGTATGTGCTGCAAACTGTTTTTGATATTTCTTGTGTCTTCTTTGATTTTAATTGGTTCAAATTGTTCATTTGTGTCATAGCTTTCAATTTTATGATCCATAGTATATGTCAAAGTCATGTATAGTTCCAAATTGTCATAAACTCCTTAGGTTTATACATGTAGATCAAGTGTTTGCTGAAATGTGTGTGAAAGAATTGTGATCACAAGGTGTTTGATGAAAGGAGTTGTCCATTGTGCGCATTTTTTTTTTCGTTCTTGAGTTCTTAATTCACTATTAGATCATTAGTGAGTTTCTTTGAGTCATAATAATCCTACATGTCTTGTGGTTTGTTCTAAATTTCATTTGGAATCCATAGGTTTCTTGACTCTGTCCTGAAAACTATTTGTGTCTTTGATCACTGACTTTGACGAATTATTGCCACTGGATTCTTACATGTTTTCAAGTGAAATTTTGAGAGAGGCTTTGTTAAGATGTTAAACACTTTGTGTTAAAAAGGCACATTCAGATTAAAAATACAAAAAAATATATAAATTGGAAAAAGCTGAATCCTATTATTGTTCATACCTCTGAGAGAAAGTGTAATCGTGCCTCTGTATTTGAATTACTGCATCTAATCCAGTGATTGTTAATTCCTCATATTTGAAGCGATCATAGTTTGAGATGTTAGGAATGTATGGTAAAAATTTGGTGACCCAATTCTAAGTAATCGGACCGTGATAAAGTTTGCAAACACTACTGCAAGAGAACTTTTGGAACTGGGAAAACTGCATTACTGTGCTGATGATTTGCTCTCTGTAAAAAAATTACTGCACCTTATCCAATGACTGTTTTGTGATAAATTTTTGTGTGAAATAATTTCAATATGTTGAGAATGTGGTAAAAATTTAGTGCAAAAATTTGCTCTGGATTACTCACAACAATGTTTTGAATCAAGACCATCAGGAGCCTAAGTGCCAGAGAAGGAAAAAAAATAGAGAAAAAACATGAAACAGAAGGCTCCCGAATCTGAATTTTTTAGGACGATTCTAGTTTTGTTTTGAGCCAAATTTTTGCAAGGAGTTTCGTTTAAGTGTTGAGCAGTTAAGATAAAAATTTCATGCAAAAAGACATTGCAAATTGTTTACCATAAATTGCACAAGTGACGCTACCAGAGAATTAGCGTATGAATTGGAAAACTGCCACTGTATTGAAATTGCTCACTATGTTGGATTTATTCCGAGCGTAATATTGGTCCGTAATTTCTGAAATTTGGAGTGGACGTTCCTTACTGTATTGTGAGTTTGTGGTTAAAATTTCAAGACAAAAGGAGAACTATACCGATTACCATAAATCACGCACATGCTACTGCCACGAGTGAATTCTAGTCTTTTTTTGTTGTTTCTTAATCTACTGTAGAGCCATTTCTAGATCATCTTTTGAGTGCTAAACTTCCATTCTTAGTTTAAATCTTGTTTGTCATTTCTAATTACACTCCTTTGAGTTTGTCATTTTATAATCCTTTGAGTTGTACTATTCAAATTAGTTTTTATTGCTTTGTATTTATGACTTCATGGTGAATTAGTACTTTGGTGAAGCACTTGAGTTGAATTGGTCAATACATCAAGGGCGGAACTTTAAGCACTATTGAAGAATGATCCACAATGAGAAATGAAGGTCATGTACAGAAAATCTTATTGAACAAGCACACCAAAAAGGAGTGATACACTAGTGAGGAAAAAGCACAAACACAAGGAGTGCATAGTTTAGGAATTTTAATTTTTAGCAAAATTTTCATTGTATTCAATTGAGTTGTAATTGTAAAACTATTTATCATTGGTGGAATAATTCAAAACGTGTAGACGGTGAAGTGTTTCTAAGGTCCTTGATGCCAAAGAACTTCACCTTAAGACTCGGCTAGCTTTAAGTTTTCAAGCATTAGCTTTACTTATTTTTGTTTCTTGTCAATTGTGCAAATCGACTAGTTTCATTCTTTGCATTGAGTCGCCTTCGTTTGTGACTTAGTGGACTCGTTGTAGGAACGACTGGAAAGGTCCATTGGGCAAGGCTCTAGCAAGGAAAGTCTTGGTACTTAAGTCATCCTAGGGACGCATCTCACTTTCTTGGGAGACCCCCTAGTGTGCTAGACTAGTTTGTCTTATCTTGAGAGCACTTCTTCACAAAATTTAAGATGTCTCGATATTCCTTTCACCATAGTGGCAATGAGTCTCAGGACAATACATCAGATTTTTGAAAAAGATTTTGGAAGAACTTCGGATTATGAAAATAAACACTGATGTACAATTTGTTATTATGGTGGAAGAGTTAAAGACCTTAAAGAAGAAGGATCACCAGTATAAATCGAAAACTAGTTCATCAAAAAAATATTATTATTCTGATAGTGAGGATCAAAAACCCGAGCCGAATAGCATGAGAGCAACTGATCACTATCAGCTTGACCCTTATCACCACCCCAAGAAAGAAAGAAAACCTAAAGAAACTAGAGTAGATCTTCCCCATTTTCACGGTACTAATGATATAGATACATTCTTGGATTGGGAAATGAAGGTGGAACAATTGTTTGAGTGTTTTAATGTGAGTGAAGAAAGGAAAGTTCCCATGGCTACTCTTAGTTTCGAAGATCATGCATTGCATTGGTGAACTGCCTTAGTAAGGGATAGACTTATTCATCATGAACCGGTCATAGCATATTGGAATGATCTTAAGAGTGCCCTTAGAAGAAGACATATTCCTTCATACTATCATTGTGAACTCATGGACAAACTTCATAGACTTAATCAGAAAAACATGAGTATTGAACAGTATAGGCAGAAAATGGAATTGTATATGATGAGGGCAAGAATTAGAGAACATGAAAATTTAATTATGGCTAGATTTTTAAGTGGAATGAGTCTTGAAATAAGAGATAAAGTAGAACTTCTCCCTTATAGGGATTTCCATGACTTAGTGCAAATTTGTATAAAGGTTGAACAACAAGTTTTGAGAAAAGGCACAAGTCGAAGTTCCTACTCTAACTCTTATTCCAAGACTAACTATGAGGGGGAGTGAAAATCATTAAGCAAAAAACCAAGAGAGAATCCCACCAAAGCCATAGTTCAAGAGAGTGGTAAGAGAGAAGAGGAGAAGAAGAAGATAGAAAGAATAAAAAGACTAGAAAAACATCTAGCTCACTTAGGTTATGAACTTAAAGGGATAGAGCTTACAGAAGAAAAATTAAATAGAATGATTCACAAGGAAAAAGAGAGAAAAGAAAAAGAGCGGATAGAAAGACAAGAGAGGAAAGAACAAGAAAGACAAGACAAATGTTTGTCTAGAGCTGTACCAGACATTGATATAAAATCCTCTTCTTTAGTACCATCTTGTGAGAAGTTGAGTTAACCTTTATCTGGAGCTGAAATATATGTTGACTCCTCTTCCGTAGAAAAATCTTGTGAGGAGTTAGTTGAAGAGAAACCATTGTCTAGGGAAACCATTTATCCAGGTTTAACATCAGGTAAAGGGTACATTAACCTGGGAAGACAGGTTCATTTCATTTCCATTTTTAAATGTTATGAGAAAATGCCATCTGTTTTACTATTTTCATGTTTTTATAGGATGGTGTTTGATCCTAGAGGAAATCGTGAATAAATCAACAATAATAAAGCTTTTGTCAGCAACACATTGTAAGACCTGAGGACAGATCCCTTTCAAGAGGGAGGGGATGATGGAGTACGCCCCAGCGACATTAATCAATGAATAAAGAGAACAAAGAGCCAGAGGGAAAAATTAAGAACTTTTCAGAAGATTGGGCCAATTTTATCCTATTTGGGCTTTTAATCAGCTGCTCGGGCCCAAATACAAACATGAAGAAATTCTTGTGGATAAAATAGAGTATTAATGAGAAGTCCTCTAATTTGTATAAATTGTTTAGAATATTTTAGAATAATTTGGGCCTTGTATTTGGGCCAAGTAGAATAAATTTGGGCCTTTTATTTTTGGGTCATGTAGTGTAAGTTTGGGCCTTGAGGTCCATAAATAATGTTAGGCTTGATTAAGGAGTCCAAGTAGTACAAGGAGTTCTCTCCTTGTCCACTTGTCACCACCTTGTGAGAGCCTAGTGCAAGCTAGGTTTGGGAAGCTTGTCATAGAAGCTAGGGTTAGAAGCTTGTCTTATAAGCTAAGGTTAGAAGCTTGTCTTATAAGCTAAGGTTAGAAGCTTGTCTTATAAGCTAAGGTTAGAAGCTTGTCTTATAAGCTAAGGTTAGAAGCTTGTCTTATAAGCTAGGGTTTCTAGACCTAGCTTCTCTCATACCCTACCTAGATAACTTGCATTGGAAGCGAAGTAGCTCATCCTTTCTTCTATAAGTAAGAGGTCTAGGAACCTCTCTTGTAGACTTGATTTGAGTAATGAAATGTTGCCAAATTTTTAGCATATTGCCTCAAGTTTCACATTGAGTTTCTTCTCCTAGAAGCTAGAAGCTATCTCTTGAAGGTTGGCCCAACCTCCTTCAAGGCTTTCACTATCTACTTCACCAAAACTGCACCAATTTTTACCTTCACGCTTCCTTCCATGGTGAATCTTTCCATATCCATTGCTTCCACATCATGAGGAGCTCCTTCATGCCATTTGTTCAGTGCAATAAAGCTTCAATATGCGCTACATCCATTTGAGCTTGCGCAAGAAGCTAAAGCACCTAGGAGCCTCTCCATCACTGATCTCCTAAATATTTTCTACATACCAAGCTCGCCAAAATTGGATGGGAAATGGGAGAAGAAAAAGGAGCTGATAGTAGGCATCATCGTTGGGAGTCAACAACAAGTATAAAGAAAAATAAAACTAATTAGTATTATAAGTCTAATTGATTTACACAGAAAAAGAAAATAAAATGAAGAAAGAATTCAACCAGTAAACTCAATGGCATGTGGTCTACTACAACAATGCCATTTTGATAACCATTATCTTGTATAGAAAATTAAACAAACTAAGTCCCCCTTTTAAGTGTAATATAGGGTTAGACCTAATTCAGTCCAAAGAACACAAACTCATCAAGCATAGTGTAGGATCTTCTTTCTTCAACAAATTAGAGAATGAGAGTTTAAAGATGAGAGAATGAAAACAAAAGTTTTAAATATGATTGAATGAATGCAGAATTAATAATATTATTAAATAAGTGTGAAAGCAGAAATGGAATTAGTGAATGAATTTTGAAACTAAAACAAGATAGCTATAAAAATAAGAGAATCTAAATTCATATATGACATGAGATGTGATGATGAGAACATACATGTTTAGTATATTGTAAAGGGTTTTTCATACATAATGAGTTTCTTTTTAGAGACAAAATCTTTTTGTATTTTTCCTTTTTTTTCTTTTAATTATATGTTTCATGTGATAACATATGATTGGTGATTTTTGAAGTGTCAGTCTAGCTTAGATGTCAAAGTTCATAGTGATACCTAACAAGAATTTAATAAAAAAAAAAAATCCTTTGCATACTTAAGGGATCATTGTGAAAACTTCTCATCTAAGAAGTTCATGAGAGACTTCTATTGGAACACTTAAGTGTTAATAAAACTTCGAAAAATTTTGAAAGAATATTTTTATTAGCCTCACTTGATGCATGTGCTTAGTTGTCCCACATCAATTTCCTCTCCTATATCCTCCTTTAAGAATTTTAATTCTATTATTCTAAATTCAATACTTCTTGTTCTCTTCTTAGGAAAAAAAAAGGAGTTAGTGTAAATTTTCATTCTTAGACTCCACTAATCAATTATTAACAAAAACCTAAAAATAAGTAGGTTTCAAGTTTAGAAAAAGTTGATTTCACTATAAAAATTAATTCAAAATATGATAAAAATAAATGTTATCAATTATCAATAATTTTCAAAGAAAATAACATAATTTATTTTCATTTGATGAAGTTAAAAGAGAAATATAATTTATACCAACAAAAACACTTACACTTCGTTGCACTAGATGGCTTGCCACTGTAAATTTTAGTGGTTAAAAAATGTACACCATCGATGTTGTTACGAAATATAAACCTTAAATTTAGGTTATGAAGTCTAATTTTTCTAATTTTTGTAAGAGCGGGAAGCCTACAATTTTACTTTTAATGTGTTGGTTTTACTAGGGTGAGTAATAGGTTACATTCAAAACATGTGGTTTATACTATAATTTATATAGACCACATTTTTTATTTTATTTTAGAGCACACTTTCTTAATGTGTCCTATGTTTTTTAATAGGGTACAGGAAAAAACGGTGGCTTAAAATGTCCACAACTCAAAAAGTGTGGCATATAATGAAAGTAAACCACACTTGTAAAAGTGTGACCTTTTCTACCTTTAGGCCACATTTATTAGTTTGTGACCAACAAAAGTGTTGCCTAAAGTGCTAAATATTGTAGTGTTAATATATAATAGGGCAGGATTATTATATCGTAGGTTCTACATGAACATTTTTTATGTTAAAATCTTAACAAGCCACCATATTGAAAAAAATGATCTTTTTCTTTATTAAGAATTAAACTTAAAGAAAAAAAAACTACTTCATTTGTGCCTCTTAAGCACAATTTCTTGTAAAATTAAGTTTTGTAATTACTATAAATAAATTATAGAGACAAATTATATCCAACTTGAAATTTACCTTCACCACAAGTTTTTTCATGATCAATTATATCTTGCTTATCAAAAGGTGTTTCTCAAACTTCTATAAAAATATTTATTAAGGAAGAACACTTGTAATACATGAAAATTTCAAAAAAAAAAAATTGTTTATAAAGAAATTTTGTTATTCAAAATCAAATATTATATATATATATATATATATATATATATATATATATATATATATATATATATTATTTAACTAGACATTATTTGATTAAGCACTAAGTAAATTTCATATGTTTGTTATATTAAAGGTAATGTACAATACAAAAAGACGTTACAACTCAACGAAGATGTAAAAAGAAAGCATTAAGATATCAAGTTAAATAAATATATAATTATCAATATATGTATATTTTTTTATTGTTTTTTTGAATTTTTTTAATGACTGACTTTCTTTAGTAAGAAACTGAATTTAAAAAATAATGGAACATTTAGAAGGATGACAAATCGTTATATATCTGTTAAATCAACTGACAATAAATAATAAAAGTAATTAAAATCTACAATAATATATATGTAATGGTTACATATATGTTTTCTTATGATTTTATATAAATAACGACGATGATGTTATTTATCTATATGAATCACATTCTTTCATTATATGTAAATTTATTCGGTTGATGTAATTCACAATAAAAATATATGAAATTCAACTTTCAAATTTGATGAAAAATAATTACTTTTTCAAAAAATAAATATATTATATATATATATATATATATATACATATATATATATATATATATATATATATAAACATTTTAAACTGTTCTAATTGTTCAAATTTATATACATATATTCTAATTTATTATTTTTTCAGGAATAGGATTCAAGAGAATTTAATATCAAAATATAGTTAGTACAGTAAGAAACTTTGGGCAAAATAAATATATATGCATTTATAAGGTTATTATTTATTAATAATTTATTACAGAATACAATAATGTATACTTTTAAACGTGTCATAAATGCATCACATTAATTTTTTTTTACATAATTTTTTTTAAACTAAGGAAAAATACAGATGCTGTGTTCTACAAAATAAATTATGTTTTTAATAAGTAACACTTTAAAGGTAAATTGTGTTTTGTTGTTGCAAAATAAATAAGTGTGAATTAGTGCTTTCTTGACAGATGTATATATAAATATGCATTAATATTTATGATAATATATGTAAATTTACCTTATATATTAATTCACTAAAATTGCAAATATTATAAACTTATAATGTAATACTATATAAATAAGTTTCCCAAAAAAATGCGGGATATGTGGGCCTGTTTGCACTAGTTATCTATAACATCAATAAAATACAGGATTAATTTTTTATTACTTTCTTAAGTATACACAAATTCCCACCATTTACCATTTAGGTTATGTAATTATTTTTTAAAACTCAATCAACCACCCACAATAAAAAAAAAAAAATTTATCTACACAGTAATTTTTTTTTGTCTACAATAAAATTATAAAAATATTTATTTATAGTTATTTTATAATTTAATAATATTTGTTTATTTTAATATTTATTATAATAATTAATTTTTATTTTTTTATTATCATAATGTGCTTCCATCAATTCTAATATATAAAAAAGGATATTATGTTCTTTTATCTTATCACAAATTATGTGTTAAGTTTATTTTTTATATTAAAACTAATAATTAAGATTTTGTATATCTTAAGAGATTTCACGCACGGTATATTAAAAATATAAAGGGTCTGCTTAGTTAACTTTTTCTTATAAAAAGTTGTAGAAGAGAAAAACAAAAGTAGAAGATAAAATAATTTTTTAAAAGTTAAAATTAGTTCGACATTAAAATAAGACAGCAATACATTTTTCTTTTCTTTCTCTATCATATTAGTCATCGTGTTATACTATAAAATAAACAATTTTTTTATAAATTAAAATTAATTTATATACTAATTAAAATGATAATTTAATGAAAATATGTAAAAATTTCAATAAAATAATTTATATATAAGTTCATTTTAGATTATAAAGAAATTTTTATTTTTTCTTTTTTTTTTTTTAACTCT
>Ga0209700_108298_pt1 | contig 13457 bp, 11 predicted proteins | sample SiratroredBW_FD_187528 | JGI IMG/M metagenome (GOLD analysis project Ga0209700, IMG submission 187528) | Root nodule microbial communities of legume samples collected from California, USA - Siratro red BW (SPAdes) (version 2) | ecosystem: Host-associated > Plants > Roots > Nodule | place: USA... | reverse complement strand
TGGTGATTCTTGCACAATGTCGTTTTGTGCCTTAACCGACGTGGCCCAATACCTAGTTAAGGAACCATTTCAGCGAAATCCCAACGTCGGTTTCTTTGTTCTAACCGACATTGTGGTGTTTAACACATCGTCGGTATTGTTAACCGACGTCATGATCAACGTCTCCTGGGTCAATGTCGGTTCAATACCCGACGATAAATGTCTCTTAGAACTGACGATGAAGATCCTTTTTGTACTAGTGTAGTTAGCGACAATTTCTTGTAGTCTCGTGGCAATCTTTATTCACTCGCTCACCAACTGTTGGATAAAATTTTCAAATAGTTTTCTTACCTTATACTCTTTATGGTTTACATTTACTTCTATGTTCATCATTCAAATTTTGATAGGCTACTTTCTACTGTTATTATTCGCTTAGGCAAATTTTTGTAAAGATAAAAACTGTAGTATTTTTAGCATTCAAAAGGTAATAAGTGTTCTTTTTTAGTTTTCTTTTCTTTAAAAAGTTTATATGCTAAGATTTTCTTACTTTTCTATGTTTTAAGAGTTTGTTTAAATGTTAAGACTCTCCATCTATATTGAATGTACCTTAAAAGTGGGTAAAAGACCTTTTGAATTGAGTAATTATACTTGAAAGTGGGTAAAAGACATTTTGAATTGAGTAATTATAGGTTAACAACCTAATGTGGCATTACATGTTAGAATAAATAAATAAATTATTCTATAATGTGACTCATGTGAAATATTATTATGGGCCTGTATGTGATTTAATAAAACTAAAAGGATATTTTGGTAATTATGAGAAGTGGTTTATTTTATAAATAACTAATAGGTAACCCATCTGATGGAGATAGGTTTTATAGAGAACATAGGATTTTGTCTCTGCAGTATAAGCGTTCTTCACAGTTAACCATCAATAACATGTGTGGAGATTAAAGTGACTGAAAGAGATAGATTGGGAGAAAGGAGAATAAAAAAAAGAGATAAAGAGAAGAAAGAAGATCTCTCATGGATCAAGGTAAGTCTCTCTTATTATCCTATATGTGAGAATCATGAATTCTGATGATCTTGTGGAATGTTTATAATTAATTATTCCCATCATATTTTTTGATTTACATGTGGTATCAGAGCACATGGTTGATTGAATTTATGATTCTCCAATTATGAATTTTTCCCAATTTTGATAAACCCTAAATTCAAATTAGGGATTTCTGATTGAATGGGTACATACTGTTTTTTTGAATCTCATAACATATTTCTCTCTTTTAACGTGTGTGAATTGCAATGTCCATTATTTAAGGAAGAATTTTTCATCCATGCTCTACCAATTGCAAACTTACATGAATTTTGAGCATAATTTATTTTCCCCTCATTTATTTTGTTCATGGCCGAATTTGATTTTAATCACATAATGTGCATTAAATTTCAATTTGATGAATCTTTGGTGGAATCACTCACGTGAATAAATGAGAATCATTTTGGCTACACCTCCATTAATTATGATATATAGCCACTGTCATATGATGCCTATGATTTAGGATTTTGAAAGTGGGTATAATGATGTTTCTTTAATAATTATTTTCCGTTGCATTAATGATAATTAAAGAGAAGGCTATATATTTTAATTATGATTATTTTCTACTGTATTAATGAAAATTAATCTATGAATTGATTGATATGTTGAGATTAATCGTATAATAGATTTGTAATCACCAAAGTGATCAAATCTTTATGTTTTGATTAATTTCAAATTAATGATTATTTTATTGAGATTAATTTTATGATAGATTCGTAATCAACATCAAATCTTTATGTTTTGATTAATTTTAAATTAATGATTATTTTATTGGAATTAATTGTATGATGGATTTGTAATCACCAAAGTGATCAAATCTTTATGTTTTATTTTAATTCCAAATTATTGATAATTTTATTTATTGGAATTAATTGTATGATGGATTTGTAATCACCTAAGTGATCAAATCTTTATGTTTTATTTTAATTTCAAACTATTGATAATTTTATTTATTAGAATTAATTGTATGATGGATTTGTGATCACCAAAGTGATCAAATCTTTATGTTTTATTTAATTCCAAATTAATGATAAATTTTTATTTCAATTACCCATAGAATGGATGTTAAATTATGAATAATTGATTTATATGGGTTAATTGAAGTTCATTATTATAAGGCATGTATGGATCACCCAAAGGTTGATTAGTTGTTCTTATAATTAATGGATATGATTGTTGGTAGTGAGTATGCATTATTAGTTTTACTTATATATCCAAAGATAATGAGTTTTTTTCTAATTAATGCATATGTCTTACCAAATAATGTTAATATTATAGCATCATTATGTTTTGTGTATTAATGTATCACCCAAAGGAGAACATTAGCATGCATATAATGTCTATTTGTTGATTGAAATCTGTTTAATGTATAACTCAAAGTATTAATGTTAAGTATGTGTTATTGTAGTATCTGTTCCTTTGTCTTTACATTCGCAAGCTATGTCTGTTCCAGTATTCAATGGGTTGAATTTCTCTGATTGGAGTGAACAAGTCCAATTTCACTTAGGTGTGTTGGATCTTGATACGGTTTTTTTTTTCATGTTGAAAAGCCTGCTGCTAATACTGATGAAAGCAACACTGAAGAGAAAACCCATTATAAAGTCTGGGAAAGGTCAAACAGACTTAGTTTGATGTTTATGCGAATGAGTATAGCAAATAATATCAAGTCAGCTCTTCCCAAAACTGAAAGTGCAACTGAGTTTATGAAATTTGTGGAAGAGTGCTCCCAGATTGTTGATAAGTCTCTTGCTGGGACATTAATGAGTACTTTAACCACCATGAAATTTGATGGTTCTCGTACTATGCATGAACATGTCATTGAGATGACAAACATTGCAGCAAGACTTAAGTTTCTCGGAATGGCAGTGGATGAGAGTTTTCTTGTGCAGTTCATTTTGAACTCATTATCGTCTGAGTATGATCCTTTCCAAATGAAAGATAAATGGAATGTGCATGAATTGCATAGTATGTTAGTTTAGAAAGAGATCAGACTTAGAAACTTAGGAAACCACTCCATTCATTACGTGAATAATTAAGAAACTGGATTTTATTTAGACTTGTTGGATACTTTTTATGTACCAAGTATCTCTAGAAATTTAATTTCTTTGTCTAAACTTGATGTTGCTGGATACTCTTTTAAGTTTGAGAATGGTTGTTTCAGTTTATATAAGAGTACTTGTATGATTTGATCTGGTACACTTTTTGATGGTTTATATAAATTGAATCTTGATAATTGATATGCTGAAACTCTTATGACTTTGCATCATAATGTTAGCACTAAACGTGGTTTAGTGAATGAATGTTCTGCTTACTTGTGGCATAAGCATTTGGGACATATTTCCAAAGAAAGATTGGAAATATTAGTAAAGAATGAAATTCTTCCGAATTTAGATTTTACTGATTTGAATGTATGTGTGGATTGTATTAAAGGCAAACAAACAAAACACACAAAGAAAGGAGCCACAAGAAGTAACCAACTTCTTGAAATTATACACATCGATATATGTGGTCCTTTTGAAGTAAGTTCTTTCAATAAAGAAAAGTACTTTATCACTTTTACTGATGATTTTTCACATTATGGACATGTCTATTTACTGCATGAGGAATCTCAAGTAGTGAATGCCTTGGAAATTTATATAAATGAAGTGGAAAGGCAATTAGACAGAAAGGTGAAAGTCGTAAGATCAGATAGAGGTGGTGAGTATTATGGAAGATATGATGAAAGTGGTCAACATCCTAGTCCGTTTGCTAAGTTCCTAGAGCAACGTGGTATTTGTGCTCAATACACAATGCTGGGTACACCACAACAAAATGGTGTATCAGAAAGGCGTAATCGAACCTTAATGGATATGGTTAGGAGCATGTTAAGCAATTCATCTTTACCTGTATCATTGTGGATGTATGCTTTAAAAAATTGCCATGTATCTATTGAATAGGGTTCCTAGTAAAGCAGTTCAAAAGACACCTTTTGAATTGTGGACAGGAAGGAAACCCAATTTAAGACACCTGTATGTTTGGGGTTGTCAGTCAGAAATTAGAGTATATAATCCTCATGAAAAGAAAATGGATGCAAGAACAATCAGTGGATATTTCATTGGTTATTCAGAAAAGTCAAAAGGGTATAGATTTTATTGTCCTACCCATAGCACACGGATTGTTGAAATTGGAAATGCCCGGTTCATTGAGAATGGTGAAACAAGTGGGAGTGAAGCTTCACGAAATGTGGAGATTAAGGAAGTTAGAATACAAGTTCCTTTAACTAGTACTTCTACTTCAAGAATTGTTGTTCCTCTTGCTGATGAACCACACAATGATCAAGAAGAACAAATTAATGATCCCGAAGTTAACAATGAACCTGTAGTAGAACAACCACAAGAAATAGTATTAAGAAGATCTGCTATTTCGAATGATTATGTGGTTTATTTACAAGAGTCAGAAAATGACTTAAGTATTGATAATGATCCAGTTTCATTTTCAGAAGTGATGAATAGTGATAATTCTGATAAATGGTTAGATGCCATGAAAGATGAGCTTAAGTCAATGGCACAAAATTGTGTATGAGATCTTGTAGAATTGCCAGAAGGATGTAAGAGAGTTGGTTGTAAATGGGTCTTTAAGACTAAACGTGACTCTCATGGCAATATCGAACGTTACAAAGCTCGATTGGTTGCCAAAGGTTTTACTCAGAAGGATGACATTGATTATAAGGAAACATTTTCGCCTGTTTCTAAGGAAGATTCTTTCAGAATCATCATGGCACTGGTAGCTCATTATGATCTTGAGTTGCACCAAATGGATGTTAAAACCGCTTTTCTGAATGGGGATTTAGAAGAGGATGTTTATATGGACCAACCAGTAGGGTTCAATGAAGAAGGAAAGGAACACATGGTGTGTAAACTTAAGAAGTTAATATACGGACTTAAATAGGCTTCCAGGCAATGGTATCTTAAGTTCAATGATACTATTACGTCCTTTGGATTTAAGGAAAACATTGTTGATCGATGTATATATCTAAAGGTCAGTGGGAGCAAGTTTATATTTCTGATTCTGTATGTTGATGATATCTTGCTTGCAACTAATGATCTTGGTCTGTTAAGTGAGACTAAGAAGTTTCTCTCTAATAACTTTGAAATGAAAGATATGGGCGAGGCATACTATGTGATAGGAATAGAAATATTCCGTAATAGATCACAAGGATTGTTGGGTTTGTCTCAGAAAGCATATATTAATAAAGTTTTAGAGAGGTTCAGAATGGATAAATGTTCAACATCTCCCGTTCCAATATAGAAAGGAGATAAATTTAGTCTCATGCAATGTCCAAAGAATGAGTTGGAATGGAAACAGATGGAGAATATTCCTTATGCATCTATTGTTGGGAGTTTGATATATGCTCAAACATGTACGAGGCCAGATATTAGTTTTGTAGTTGGTATGCTTGGTAGATACTAGAGTAATCTAGGATTGGATCATTGGAAAGCTGCAAAGAAAGTCTTGAGATATTTGTAAGGAACAAATAATCACATGCTTAAATGAGATATGATCATCTTGAGGTGATTGAATATACAGATTCAAATTAATTATGGCTGTATAGATACAAGAAAGTTTACATTGATTATGTGTATCTTTAGTCAGAGGAATGATTTCATGGAAAAGTGTGAAGCAGCTAGTCATTGTTGCATCCACATGAAAGCTGAATTTGTGGCATGCTTTGAGGCCACATTTCAGGCGAATTGGCTACGGAATATTATTTCAGGACTTGGGATTGTTAACATTATTGCCAGGTCGCTGAAAACTTATTGTGATAATTTCGTAGTAGTCTTCTTTTCTAAAAAACGACAAGTATTCCAAAGGTGCTAAACTTATGGAATTGAAATACTTTGTGTTAAAGAAGAAGTTAAAAAACATAAGAGTGTCAATAGAACATGTCAGCACCGATCTTATGATTGTTGACCCTTTAACAAAAGGGTTACCACCCAAAGTATTTACTGGCCATGTAAAGAAGATGGGCATTATGTGTACTAGTGAATGTTAAATGTTTATTAATGCTACTTAACACTTTGAGCTCATTGTTGTTCAAGTTTCTGAAATATATGTTTTCTACTTTATGAATATGCATGCAAATTATGATTATGATGTAGAAAACAGACTATGCTATTATTGATGATGAAAGATGACATTATGTTTGAACCCATTATGGACTTCTCATTATGAGGTCGTATTAAGGAGAAGGACGATACAATAATACATGGAAGGAAATGTGTCGATTGAATGACATGTAACCGCCATGACTCTTATTACTCCTATATCTTTAAGTAAGTTGAATGATGGAACCAATTTTATTGAATGTCCCTTAATGTGCATTATGACTTATGTAATTTATTAAATCATGAAGTATTATAGCATCACATGAGTCAAGTAGGAGAATGTTAGAATAAATAAATAAATTATTCTATAATGTGATATTCTATAATGTGACTCATATGAAATATTATTATGGGCCTATATGTGATTTAATAAAACTAAAAAGACATTTTGGTAATTATAAGAAGTGGTTTATTTTATAAATAACTGATAGGTAACCCATCTGATGGAGATAGGTTTTATAGAGAACATAGGGTTATGTCTCTGCAGTATAAGCGTTCTTCATAGTTAACCATCAATAACGTGTGTGGAGATTAAAGTGACTGAAAGAGATAGATTGGGAGAAAGGAGAATAAAGAAAAGAGCTAAAGAGAAGAAAGAAGATCTCTCATAGATCAAGGTAAGTCTCTCTTATTATCCTATATGTGAAAGTCATGAATTCTGATGATCTTGTGGAATGTTTATAATTAATTATTCCCATCATATTTTTGATTTACATTACACCCAGGTTACAACCCCACGTGACACTTACGTGGCCAGTTGTTCCTTACGTGACATTAGTCATCCAGCGTCATAGTGAGTGAAAATAGGGTTTCACTGACTTCCTTTCTCTTTCATTCGTTGAGTGCCACAACACCAACACCATTTCTCTTCCATTTGCAATCACCCGCACGAGCTTCCTCCTTCATCATTTGTTTTTGAATCCATTTGTGTTCCATTTTCAATCCACCATCTTCGTAGTTACAAAAGAAAGCACCACACATTGGTGGCATTCCCCATCGCAGACGTTGCCGTCGTCGTCGCAGATTGCATATATCACATACGTCATCGTCGTCACAGGTCTGTTCTCAACATTTTTTCTATGTTGGTGTGGTATGAGTTGTTAATTTGTGGGTCTATTTGTCATGTCTTCTTTAAGGTATACATTGTTGTGATAGGTGGTGACTAAGTTATGCTTAGTTAAACACATAAGTAGAAAAGGTAAAACACTGCATGTGAAAAATGGGTCATGATTTGAGGTATGGAGGTCAGGATGACACATAATTGATGCCTATGATGTGTGGTCAGAAAGTCGCACACAGTTAGACACTTAAGTACAGAGGGTTAAACACTTTTGAACGTTCAATGCTGGTAATGGCAGTTTTGTTAAATCTAATCGAATGCGTGAATGTTTATATACATGAACTTTTGCACACACAAGTTATGCAATATACAAATTTATTTAACTGAATTGCTTTAATGAACAGGTTGCTTTGAAGCTAGCTATGGCTGCTAGAAGGTCTGATGCAAGACGGTCGAATGTTGATATGAACGAATTTAAGGTAAATAAGTTATTTTTGCATCTTACTTTTGTTTATCAATAAATGGTTGTACTTTACATAATTATTTTTTGTTTTACATGTTTTTCATATTACAGTTTTTCACTAAGTTGAGAGTAATGTAATCGTTGAAGTGAACAAAAAGATCCATGATTTCCAAAGGGCAAAGTTGGAGAAAACTCCATTTAAATGGCTTGTTAGGATGGTCTCCCAATCAGCAAAGTTTTAAAATTAGGGAGTTTCTAGTTCCTCTGTCTGGTCTAGATGTCTGTATGGGGTTAGGCTTGGGGATAAGTGGTCAAGAGGTTAGTTTTGATGATAATAATGTAGCTTTGCTAACAAATTTGTTCAATGGTGAGGATATTACCGTCCTTAGTATTGTGGAGAAATTGAATGATAGAAAAATAAATCTTAAAAAAATGTAGATGACTTCCATAGGCTTTACATATTGCTTGCTTTTGTTGTATTCTATTTTCCTAGAACTTCTAGGACTGTTTGTACATATCTGTTTTATTTGTTAGATAATTTGGAGGACCTTCATGTATATAATTAGGGTGGGGCGGTCCTTTCAATGTTAATTAGTAGTTTAGATAGACGTTCTTACAATTTCCATCACCAAAGGAATGTGCACGGGTTATACCTGTGCGGATGTGTGATGGTGTTGCAAGTTAGTGTAAAATATGGGTTTTCTATTGTTGGTAATATCATTGGAGCTTATATTTTGTTTAATAAATTATGTGTTTGATGTACTTTGTTTGTTTTCAATAGTTGTGGGTTGTTCAACACGTGGGGATGGGTACGCTCAGTTCATTTCCACGATTTCTGGAATGGTATTCTTTGACAATGAGGTCTTCAAGAATTGAATCTGCATTTTTATATAACGATGTGTGTATTCGATTTTATTGTTATTGTTGAAATGAAATGGTTACCTAACAAAATTGTATTGGACATTGTAGATTGTTTAGGAGTGGGTGCTTATAGAGGAAAATGGGGGTTTGGACATGGTGCGGGAAACACTTCAGTCCATACGTGGTGGAGGGTCACTACAGAGTGAGGGTGGAAACATTCCATGCTCACATGATTGGGACGGGGTGTTGGCACAACAATTTGAATGCAGAGGAAAAATTGATATGAGTTATGCACGCATTGGCTCTATTGAGGAAGACATACGTCTGTTGAGAGAGCAAATGATGTATTGCTAGAGGGAGGGATCTCGTATGGGTGAGGCGGGACCTAGTATGGGTGAGGTTGGATCTAATATGGGTGAGGAGGAACCTACTATGTATAACGACAAACCTACTATGGTTCAGGAGGAGCCCATGATGTGTCAGGACTTAGCATATTTTTGGACGGGTCAGGAGGGACATAGTATGGGTCACGAGGACTCCAGTACGAGTCAGCAAGGACATGGTATGGGTCAGAAGGGACCATTTTTTTGGACTCCAACACCGATCATTGGTAGTTTGATTGTTGTTTGTAAATATTTTTTTTAACTTTATTAGTTTTATATTAAGCATATGCTTATGTGAAGTTGTTGTTATTTACATAGGGTTGTAGTTGATATTGGTAGACAAATGCTGACTAACACCAACATCGTTCACTTAAACCAAGGGCTTAAGTGGACAACATGGTAAATTTAATGTATTACAATTATTTTCATCTGGTTAGTAGTAAATAATTAATTGTTGAAGTTGTGTAGGTTATGTGGTTTGCCATCATGACAGTTGACCAGTTTAACATCCTTGGAAGTGTGAATAGAGTATTTTTTAGTCCTTGATTAGTGGTATGTGATATTGTTTTGGTTGTTTTGATGTTTTAACTGTCAATAGAGCTATATTTTTGGAAGTAATATACTTTTAATGATTTGTAGACCCACACCATTAATGAGATGAGTATGGAGAAGTCTAAATGTCGAGCATGGAATCATCGTGATTACAAACTATGTTTTCCTCATCATTTATTGGAGATGGAACTCGTGTTGTCTTGTGAATTTGTAAGTTCCTATCCCATTATATTTAAAAGAAGTTTACTTTACTCAATTTTTGTGATAATGCCTTCCTCTTGTTCGGATAGTAGGCATTCCTTCCAGCACTTTTGTACTAAGATTGTAATTTTTTTCTTATTGTACCAAAAATTAAATATATCAATATTTGTTGCCCTTAACCGATTATTTACCCTTCAAATAATACCATTAAATTATATTATATCAAAACTCTTTATATCTTATAAAAATTTCATAGAATATTATCAATTCTTTATAGTTATGATTATCTTAATCTCATTCATTAATTTCAATAAAATTAATAAATATTAAGTAAAAATATTTAAAAAAACTAAACAAATTAAATTTAGACAAATGTTAAAAATTCGTAGGTTAAATTGTGATCATGTTAATACAATAATAATGAATATTCAGATTATTAAATACAATTCTATACATAGGATATGTTCCAATAATTTGATAATAAGATCATGTTATTTTGCCATTTTTCAAGCAAACCACCAAAGGAGTTTTAATATGTGATTGTGATTTTTATCACATAAAATAATAATTAACTAAAAATAAGTTTCCATATTGGTAAAGAACTTTCCAATTAGGAATTCCATGTGAATTCATAGTTTTTTGAATGAGTGTAGACCCGCAATACATGAATAACCATTTCAACTTCACCAAAACATCTCATACACTTGAGCAGGATTGCAAGATGACATGAAAACCTCTTGTAATTAATTAGTGTGCAACACTAAGTGGATGGATTACCATCAAAGTTATTGGTGTTTTTGTTGAACTTTGAGTTTCCATACCTTCAAAATAGTAGTTAGTGTCAAAAATGTGATTTAGTATCGATTTGTAAGTTGAAATTGTTATGTAAATACTTGATAAATATTCTTATCGAACCAATATACCATCCCCAATTGGAGAATTGAGGTGCATCAATGATGCAACAACTCCAATATAGCAACAACGACAATGATGGCAGCTAGTGGCAAAGCTTATGAATGTATAAATATTCTTTTAAATGTTAGTATATTTTATCCGTCATTAACGACAACAATGGTGGTAGCGGTGGCGTGATGTAGTGAAAGAGGGTATTTTTTTTCTTTTCATATTAGTATGAGAGTATATTAATGGAGGTACAACAAGAAAAATTCAAATTAATTTTGTAAGGTAATTGCAGTCTGCCTTATTTAAAAGCTTTTTAAGTGTGTAATCACTAATACAAAAGAAAAGATTCTGCAACATGATACAACACGATGACAATTTTTTAATTAATTGAAGATATATTACATCGGATTGAAGATATATTATATCGGATATATTTTAATCAATGTAAAAATAATCTTTTTACATCGTAGCTAACAATCAATGTAAAAAGTAGTCTAGGAAGTTCCCTTAAAAAAATTTAAAAAAAAAAAATTGTGTGTGACACCTTATTACATAGATTATTAAAACAATCAATGTGATATAGTGGTATTTATGAAATTTGATGATATTACAACCAATGTAATATGGTAGCTATTATTTGTCTTTTTAACTCCTATAGATCTTATTTTTACTGCTTTACTGGTTTGCATTGTTGTATGTCACTATCACCATTCTACTTCTGCTGCTTATTTTCACCCAGATTTGGTCTTTGTTCGATAGCCTTTTCTCACTTTGATTTGTTTCGCATTTTTGACACATGTGATTGGTTTAACTTATTTTTATGTTGACTTCATAGATTACTAAGGGATGCAAGTGTCCATGCATTTTAAGGTTGTGCTTGCTCGATTGCTACTGAGTCACCTCCATCACTATAATAGCGAATTTACTTGACTTGCATCTTTTCATCGCTTATCACTGTGGGTCTATCTCCACCATGAACCGTGAATGCGGCTTAGTTCCAAATCTTGCCCCTTGTTGCTTCTCTATGCAATAGGTTAGCAGTTTTATAAAATTGATTAAAAGTAGTTAGAAATCTATTTTTGGTCCAAATCTTTTGAATGTAACCTCTTATACTAGAGTCCTTACATTGCATAGAATTATCATAGATTTTGAATTACCAAAATTTAGGACCAAAAAACTTCAAAGGGTCATAACTTTTGATAGAGAGCTCCAATTGAAATGCGTTAAAAATGAAAGTTACTTGAAATGAGGTAAGGAATGTGTGGGTCATTCCCAAAGGGAACTAAGGGTCCCTAATTTTCAAAATTCTATCATTTACTATTACTTTTTTTTTAGGGTTCTTGAGGTATTCTTTTAGATTTTTGGCTCTTACTTCACATATCTAACTTTGTCAGAAAATTCTAAAACTTTTTGTAGTGCTTTCTTGTATTAATTATAGATTTATCAATTTTTTACATCTTACATATTTCATACTTACATCTATAACCCAACACCACTAGTCCTTATATTCATAAAAACAAATTTATTTTAAATTTTCTAAAATTTTGGAAGATGGAATTTTTTTTTTTTGACATTGTAGTATGTTTATTACATGTTTGGAAAATAATAAATTTGATTTTTGTTTAGAAAATTGATACATATTGCATCAGTTGTATGCTAGAATCAGTGTAATATGTGACTTTTTATATCAGTTGTAGCTACAACCAAAACATATTACATCGGTTCCAACTTACAACCAATGTAATATGTATCCTATTTTTACTCTTTTAAATGTTCTTTTACGTCAATTATGTTTATAAATTATGTAATATTGAAACATACCACATCGATTGAGAAACTGATGTAAAAAATATCGCTTACTTCAACATTGGTTGCGGAACTGACATAAAAAACCTCACAAAACTAATCTAGAATATATTATTGTACTAGTAAACTAAATGAAGCTTTCATCAGTCTTCTAATAACAATTAATAGTTTAAGTGTGTGCTAATGTTATTTCTATAATAAAATTTCAATATAATTTCAAGAAATCAATATTTTTAAGAAGTCTTTTTAAAAATATATGTTAGAGAAAATACATTATAAATTTCGTTATATTAATAAAATTCTTAAATCGCACTTTTATTTATATTTTTAAGTTTCAATCGATCATGTTAAGTGTAGTTTCTCAAACCTAATACAAAACTTAAAAAGATAATATTTCAAAACACTATTTTTATAAATGAAAATAATGAAATACAATTAAGAATACAAAATTATTTGAATTTACATAAATATTCTATATGTATTCATAAAACAACTATATATATATATATATATATATATATATATATATATATATATATATATATATATTCTTAAATTAAAATTTCGTCAAAAATACTTAAAATATAATAATATAGAATTTGTACATTATGAACTAATATTCGAGTAATCTATAAATGATAAAAAAAACTTAAAAGATACAAACCTTTTTATAATATTAGCATATGTTCGAATGCTTTAGTATGATCAAATGCTTTTTATTTTTAAAGAGACTTTCCAAATGTGAAAACATCAATCGATTTACCATCTCTTATTTTTCATGAAACGACTAGGAAAAGAAGAGAGGGAGAGAGGTTTAGATTCCCAAAAAATATTCCGCATTGAAAATAATATATATATATATATATATATATATATATATATATATATATATATATAATTATCATGGATTCATATAAATTATTCTCTACGCTTTTTCTTTCTACTCTTATTTGCTTTATTTTTTTTTTTATCCATTTTATGCCTCTCGTTCTCTTTGGATTATTGCGTAACA
>Ga0209700_108295_pt1 | contig 13465 bp, 5 predicted proteins | sample SiratroredBW_FD_187528 | JGI IMG/M metagenome (GOLD analysis project Ga0209700, IMG submission 187528) | Root nodule microbial communities of legume samples collected from California, USA - Siratro red BW (SPAdes) (version 2) | ecosystem: Host-associated > Plants > Roots > Nodule | place: USA... | reverse complement strand
GACCAAAGTCTCTCTTTTTTTATTATTTAAATGATAATAATATAACAAAACTAGATATCAACCCTTTTATTTTAATTTTTGTATTTATTTTATAATCTGAATTAATTTACTTGTCCGGACGAAATTGGGTGTTGACAAATATTAAAGTTCTTTTGATTAGATCTCTCATGTATCAAAAGTCAAAGTAAATATCAAAGTAAGTTTTATTAAGAATATAGATTTTAAGATTATGAAAGATTTAAATATTATGAAGAAGAATGTTTATGATTGATGGATTAATCCATGTGATTTCTAGAAATGAACTCGTTAGTGTAAGACGGAGATGCTTCTTGGAAAAAAATTATACGCAAATTTTAATGGATTCAAGGAATCACATAAGCAACCAAGATTAATATAACTAAATGCATACTGCATGATAAATTCACAAAAAACATCTAAGACGGATTTTGGAAGATGTAAGGTCCTTACCTCAAAACAAGAGACAGATCAAAAAGCCAAATAGGTCATGATTTAAAAAGAATACTACGGTGAGGCAAAGAAGCATCAGGTTCATAACAATGCAAACCAATTTATAATTTGTCTTTCCTCTAAAAATATTTTTCTTAAAAACTTTAAGCAGCAAAAATGGTTTTGGATATGATTGCCATAAAAGATAAATAAATTTTAGTTATGGTAACACATTATATCAAGGTGAATACACATTATATCAAGGTGAATAGAGTATAAAACCGAAAGAAAATTCTCTCAAGCGTCCCTTAGAAAGAAATATTACATTCTGTTTCCTGGGAACTGCACAGAAGGGTTTAGTTCCATCCGTAAATACATGTTTAAAATGTTGAGGAACTAATACCAAATACTATCAAGAATAAAGAAAAAACAAAACACTCAGTTGTTGGAATATTTTCAAGTCCAACAGCGGAAATGCGTAGATGCATTCAGCAGGAACTCAAGAAATGACAAAGACCCTTAGCTCGCCTCTATCTCCTCTTGTGATGCGGGTATCTGAGTCAAGATATGTAACTTCAAATTCACCACTTCCTGTATTGGAAGGAGGCCTCAATGCATCCGGAATTCGAGGCACCTCTAACGGTGGCAACTGTGCCAAATTCCCAGCTGTCTTCACAGTCGTTTTCTCAAATACTATCTTCACCTTTGAAGAGCCTGGCACATTCACAAACCCACAAAACATAAAAAGGCACTCTCAAGACTTACAGTACTACAACACAGCAATACTCATGCAAAACTTACAAAAAATATGAACAGATCATAAACAAAGGCATGAAACATAAAACCAACCTATAAGTTCAAATTTGTGAGCTAGTGTGGCTGTTACTTCAAGGGGTGGTAGTGGCCATGGAGCACCCAACTGAAGCTCCACTATGTTATCGAAATCTTTGCTTAGGATGTCAATTCGTTGAAAAACCTATAACACAAAAACCTATAAATATTAAGCATCACTAGTAATTTGAAAAAACTTGCATAGAGCATGTATAGAGCAAAAAAGAAAACAAATAAGAAAAAGATATCATAATCAGTAATAATCTAACATAAGATATCATAATTTATAATAATCTAATCTCGCTCAGTCTTTGTTAGAGATATATAGCCAAAAATAGTGTATATAAATGAGAGTAACCCTTATCTTTCTGCCATAAATTTTGGGGTGGAATTGAGCCATAATGTAAATTCAGAAATGTCTATCCTAGTGATTGGTATTCAAACTATCAAGTCCTTTCAAGATATCCTCAGGTAAGAGGAGGCTGTTGTACAGTGTTAGATCTCACTCACATTGACATAGAGTTAAGGCAAAAACAAAAAAACAATGGATATAAACAAGAGCAACCCCCACTGTTAAACTAGAATTTGGGTTTGAGTTAAACTCCCTAAGCCAAATTCTAAGAGATCTCAGCTACCTGTCAGTCAAAATTGATACATTTCTTCCAGGAAAAAAGCACATCTAACATTGACAATGGACAATAGGAATATGAGGGACACAGGCTTTTATCAGAATCCGTAACTTGCTCTATTATTTCAACTTGAAATTTGCTGTTCTGTCCGACAAGCAAAGCAATGAAACGACAATAGTAGCATATTTTGTTTATAAGTGAAGAAACCTGTCCAAGAGTTATGGGAAGGAGTCTTCCAATGGGAGGTCCAGGGCGACTACCACCAAGAGTTCGAGATGAGAATGCACTGCTATATATGAGTTTCCATCTTCCTTGCAATTTATCAAGACCAACTGAAAGATCCACAAGTCCTCCAACAGCCTCAAGTTCTTTAGCCGCACCATCAACCTTTCGCAGATCATCTTCATTAGCAGCCAGACCTCTATTCAGCCCAGACACAGCACTCTGCACTTATTCAATGCTCAACTCAAGCATAAGAAACATAATCATAACCAAAATCACAATCATAAGCTGCCGACTCACTCACCAGCAGATTGAGCTTCAGAGAGGAGATGGAATCTGAGGCGCCCCCGGAGTAGCCGGAAGAATATGAAGCAGGGTCAGCCACACCTACAACAGATTTGACAAGAAAAGAAGGTCGGGCTTGAGAAGGTTTTGGTGTGAGAAGAAGGGTGTTGCATCGAGACCTGTGAAGGGAAGAAGATGAAAAAGAGAAGGGTGAAGGGTGGGGAAGAAGGTTGAGGGAAGCCATGAAAAACGGGTGGGTGTGAAAATGGAAAAGCGTGAAATTTGGAAGAGATTTTTGGTGAAGACGAACTTGTGACTGAGATTTGAGTTAGAAAGACAGGACAAAGCACAGAGAACCCGAGTAGGAATGGAACACAGGACAGCAGAGGTGTGACTTGGTCTATGGTCGCCTCCTAAAGCGCCACGTAATGGGTTAATGCTTTAACATGTGTTTTTTTTTTATGTTTTGTAAATGTTTATTAAAACAAAAACAAAAAACTAGAAAGTTCAAAAAAAATAAATAAAAAAAATTAGAAAACTTGAATATCATGGATCATTGACCAACACTCTTAATAAATTTCTTTTTGTGTATAAAACTATATTAGTATTTGTTAAGGCTGATAAAAAAAATATTGTTAAGGTAAAATATATTTTCCATTTTCCTAAAACATTAAATTTTAAGTTCTCTTTTGACTGTTCAAATTATTTCATTATATTTATGTTTATGTAATTTTAAAATATTTACTTTCAGATTTTAAAGTATATTTCGTGGCAATCTATAGTCGTTGTTAATTATTATTTATAACTATTTTTAATTGAAAATTAAAAAATTTAAATTTATAAAAATAAATAAAAATTAAATTTTATTAATACTCTCTAAATCAATTTATTTAAATAAAATATTTATAAAAGTAAAAAACTCGTTCAACTTTTTGAAAATTAGAAATATTAAAAAATTTAATGAAAATTTGACTATTTAGAAGAACCTGAAATTATAATTACATAATATATTTTTATCTAAAAAATTCAAATATTAAATATATAATAAAAATTATATAATTATATATTTTAATATTAGTTTATATTTATTATTATGGTGAACTAATAGTTAACTTATTAATTATAAATTTTTCTATAAACTAGTAAAATAAGTTTTCAAATTAAATGTTAAAACTAATTATAAAATCAATAATTAAAAAATTAATTAAAAATGCATTTATATGAATAAATATAAAAAAAATATTTCAAATTTTTAATTTTAGTCACTTTTAAAAACTTTAACAAATTTTGGTCTTTAATTTCTCATAGTATCAACATGTCACATAACACAAATGTCATCTGATAATGCATGAAGTGTGTGTTTCATGCAGTATATTATACAATATTTTTTATTATAATTTTAGTTTTAAGAAATTAAAATTAAAGTTTTAGTTAAGAACATTTTAATTTCTTTATTTTCAACTTTAGTAAACTTTTAAATTATGGCTTTTAATTGTTCTTTTGTCTTTTTTTATTTATATAATATATATATATATATATATATATATATATATATATATAGACATTTTTATACACATGTAAAACCATTATTATAATAAATAATATCAAAGGTGGAAACTAATATGTGACCTAAACACTAGTCTAAATCACACTGTCTTATAGGCAGTTGACTTATAATTCCTTTAAACATAATTTACTCGGCCTAAAGATATAAAATACTATTTCTAAATAATAAATTGAATTTTGATTATATTAGAGGAAAAAAAAAAAGGATAAAGAGGTTATTAGAAATAAAATAAAATAGACTAAGATACAGAAGTTGACTAATGACTTAATACAAATTTTATAGTAACTACAATTGAAGATCTATAAAAGATAAAAATTAAATTTTATAATTTTTAAAAGATAAAATGTTCAAAAAATAGGGTTGTGTGACAGATTCCTAAGATTAGGATCGCTAAAAGTTGAATCTTTTAAATTTAAAAATAGAAACTAAAAATCATGGAAAATCAACTTTTGTGAGATTTTATTTCATTTTTTTTCTTCTAAATTACACAGCTTAATTCAGTTCACAATTTCAAGTCGAAAATTAACTCTAACGAAACTTAATAGTATATTATATTTATTACCTTCAAGTTATGTTTATTTTTTAAATAGTAAATTTTATTTTTTATAATTAACTTGTTAATTGAATTTGACCGTACTTTAGTTATATAAATGTAAATATTTTTATTTATTAAAAAAAATTTAGATATTATTTTAGTTGACATTCGATAAGTGTAGACTCTTTAATTAATATAATCTAGAATTAATCGAATTTTATTGTGAATATGTTTGAAAACATGTTACATATTCGATTCGATACAATTTCGTCTAGACTAAAAACAAATAATTCCACATAAGTTTTAAAAATAAATTAACATTGTTTAGTTTAAAAAATTTTAATTAATTATTTTCTAATATGTCTTTCATTAAAATTTAGTATCAAGAACAAGACTTGTTGTTATAGGAGTACAATTAAATAAATATTAATTTCATTAAATAGTGTGAAATTAGTTGGATTAAACTATATTTGAAGGTATAATATATTATAATTTTCTTTTTTTACTAATATTCCATTATTGAAATAACTGTTAGCTACTGGTATAAGCTATAAGATTGAGATTACTCAAAGAGGAATAAAAAAAAAATTAATATAGAAACATCAAAACAGTTTCATATTACCTTGACAAAACACATATATTTTAAATTCACTTTTGTTCTCTATAATTTTTTCAATATATAATTTTAATCTTTTAAAAAGATATTAAAAATAAATTTTGGTCATTTAATTTAAAAAAAATAGTAATATTGATTCATCATAATATATCATTTTTCGTAATTTTTTTATAATTGAAATTTATAATCTGCTATAATATTATTATTATGGAAACAAATCAAATCAATGGAATATCAGAGATAATCAAGAGAATATCAGATAGATAATCAAGGGAGTATCAAAGAAACAAATCAGTAGAATATCAAAGATAATCAATGGAGTATCAGAGAATATTAGTACAATATTAGGGTTTAGGGTTTAGGGTTTAGGGTTTAGGGTTTAAAGGCGGGATATCATCGCGGTTAAAAATAAACCGCAATTAAAAAGAACACGGTAACATTTTTGAAATTAAGTAAGACTATACCAGTGCGGTTGACGCAAGAACCGCGATAATAAGCCACAAATAATTTTGTTATTAAAAACTGTAGGGAGATACAAACGTGGTTCTTAAAACAACCGCGTTTGTATCTGCAAAACAATTTTTAAATTATTTTGCAGGAGAATACAAAGGCGGTTGTTAGTGGCAGCCGCGTTCGTATCCTACATACAAACGCAGTTGCCACTAACAACCGCGTTTGTATCTCTTCTTTTAGGACACAAAAACTCTTCCCCCCTCGCGTCGTCTCTGTTTCTTCCCTTTGCTTTGCTGCTGCTTCTTCTTCCCTTTGTTGTTGCTGTTTCTTCCTCGCGTAACAAGTCAGTGCACTGTCTTCATCTTCCTCTTCCTCGCAGTTCCTCTCCCCCTCCCTCGCCATTCGACCAACCTCTCTCTCGTCTCTCTCTCTCCGCAGTTTTGCTTCTACGGCCACCACTACCACGTGGAGGTTCTTTCGCAGCCACCCCGACCACCACTCAGACCCCACCGCCACGTCTCTCTCTCTCTTTGAGTCCAGGGATGTTCGATACTCGGTTGAAAAAATGGCAGTTACAGTGGATAGTGGAATCAAAGCACTACAATTTCTGTGGATAGGGTTGTTTCTTCTTCTTCTCCTCCTACTGTTCATCCCAATTTGAGGGCATCATCGCTTTAGCAGACTGCTAGAAAGCAAAGGAGATGCTGGTCCCCCTGAATTGCACAGACGATTTGTTAGTGCTTTGCAGAAACTAGGAGGTTCTCAAGGTAAGAAGTTGATTTTTTGTTTGTTGTTGTTTATTCAATCTTGGTATGAAATTGAATTTTGATCCATCTATATTTCACTTTCTTAAACTAGAAATGTCATGTTACTTTATATTTCTGATATGTCTTTTCATAATAAAAGACTAAATTTCAATCAATTTGGAAACAACAAGTTAACAAATTAGTAGAAAAGTCCAAGAATTTGATTCTGGAATTTGTTGAAATTATAGATGTTGGTTGAAGTTAGGTAGTGTTTGTTTTGTTAGTTCACGAGTAAAGTTGTTACTTATTGAATCAGTAGAGAGATACATAGGAGGAGTTTACATATGTCGTATTAGGCCAAAACTAAATTATTCATCTTGAAAAACACGGATTTGGAAGGGCATATTATATTGAACCTTGTTTGGTTCATTTGTTCTGTCAATTGCAGCGGCAACAGAGATCAAAAGCGATATTCAAATGGGTCTAGACTGATAGCTCACGCTTAAATGTTCATTTATTTGAAATGTTTTTGGTTTGTTATTTAGAAGGTTAATAAACATTTTTCACACATGATCACGAACTAAGAATTATTCCACCACCACCTCGAGAGGTCAATGAACATAAAATTAATAAAAGTTCAAAATTAGAAATGCTAAACTCAAGAAAATTGAAATGTTACAAACTCAAAGAGTAATTTTATAAGACACAAATCAATAAATTAAAGTTACAAAATAGTAGGAACATAAAATAAAATCCTACGAATGGTTCTAGAATAGATCTACAATTCAAAAACAAAATCTAGATTAGTTGCTACTGGACTTGCATGATTTATGTAATCTTTTGTATAATGATTTCGACCTTGAAATTTTGTATGTTGATAGTATACAAACTCATTTGCGTTATGTAGATGTCCACATGTTCATTGGGGTAAATCGTCCCGTTTATGTTGAGATCCTTTCATTGGGCCGGCAGTTCAATATTCATGATCTATCCACATAGGGATGGTGTCAACTACTTCCCAAAAAAGAGGAATATGTTGGTCTAAGTGCAAAACTACAATTTGTCCCATTATTTGATTCACGTTCAATGGGGATATCCAGGATCTTAGGTATGTTTTCACATTCATAGTTAGAGGTTATCTGTTTTCATTTTCTAGAGATGGACAAAGATGATCTCCTTACAACCTCCTCCTCATATCCTTGTTCTCCAGTCTAAAGACTTCCTTACTTCATCTCAGCCATCTTCTGTTGGAATGTCACGAGTAACACTATTGGTTAGTGTCTGTTGTAATATTTTATTTTTCATATACAACTATTTTAACAACTTTTTCACCTTACCCTCTTTATACATTGTCCTATTTAAATGGAGTAGTTCACCCTTTGTAAAAAGTACGAGTGATAATAAAATACTATTTTTCTTTTCTTTATGTTTTACAGCCTCTTATGAAAAAGTACTTTACATTAAAGTGATAATGCAAGTTGGCTTTTACTTATAACTCATTCAATACAAATCACTTTTTGTAATTGCAATGTACGTGTAATATGGTATGAGAGCGGGGTTCTTCTCACTCTCTTCCGCTCCTCAAGGTTATTCTACACAAATAAATCTGTTTGTTTCTTCTTCTTGTTCCTGTTACTCGTTACTTCTTACTCTCTTTCTACTATTCTTCTCCTTTTCTCTTTTAAAGAACAATGTTTGGGGTTTTTTCTTGCTCTTTCTATCATGAGTTCTTTGCAGAATGTGAATTCACACCATCCATCCAGCCCATACTATCTTGGAGAAAATCTTAACATATAAATTGATAGGGACAATTATCATTCATGACAAAGAGCCTTGAAACATGTCGTTCTCTAAAAAAACAAATGAAAGTTTGTAAGCAGAAGTATCAAAACTCCAACGAAAAAAAATCCTCTATAGATGCTTGAGAGAGATACGGTTCAAGAATGCTATTCAAAATATGATTTTTCATCCTAATACAAGGATAAAGGTCAACACGTTTCTAATAGTTTTACGTGTGGTATAAATGTTGATAATAGAGATAGCAAGGATCACAAATACAGACACATCCAATATTAATCTTTAGAAAAACGAGATGATATGCGATAGAACAAATATGGAAGATTATTCAACAGAGAGGAGATGGAATCTGAGGTGTCTCTAGAGTAGCCGAAAGAATATGAAGCAGGGTCAGCCACACACAACAGATTTGACAAGAAAAGAAAGTTTGGCTTAAGAAGGTTTTGGTATGAGAAGAAGGGTGTTTGCATCGATACCTGGTAAGGGAAGAAGATGAAAAAGAAAAGGGTGAAGGGTAAGGAAAAAGGTTGAGGGAAGCCATGAAGAAAGGATTGGTGTGGGAATGGAAAAATGTTGAATTTGGAAGAGATTTATGGAAAAGGTGAACATGTGACTGAGATTTGAGTTAGACAGGACAAGCACAGAAGAACTCGAATAGGAATGGAACACCAGACAGAAGAGGTGTTACTTTGTCTATGGTCGCCTCCTAGAACATGCTTTAACATGCTTTTTTTTTTGGAAAATGTTACCTTGACACTGGTTTTTCTCTTACTTCTGTTTGACACTCCGACGTGGCAGTGCTGTCTTGCGTGGCAATGAAAGAGAAAACGCGAATGGTTTTGGCTTACGTGGTTTATCTTTGTCTTTTTGCAAAGGGTTTTTTTGTCATTTGCCATTTGAAAATGCAGGGCAATTTGAGAGGGAAAAACAGATCTCATTTCTCATTGCACTCATTACCCCCGCTTGGTCTGAAGGAGAGAGAACAGAGGAAACAACAAGATTCGTGTTCCTTTTGCCACCGTCGCGTTGATTTTTCGGCCGCCAATCTACCGTCACGTTGGTGTTTCGTACTTTGCTGTGTACCCTAAACTGTTGGTATGAAACATGTTGGTGGTTTTTGTATGAGTGCTTCGTTCTTGTTTAATAATCGTTTCTTCGTGTGCTTTTTATGGTTACTGGTGTGAATGTGTTGTCTTTTTTATGTTGAAGAATCATATATTGGTGTGCTTTTTGGTTGTTGGTTTGCATATGCGCCTCGTTGTAGAAGTCATTTATGTGCATTCTTTATGCTTGGTGGTTATGCATGTATGCGGAAAAATGGTTTGTTGTTGTGTTTTGGGTTTCTGGTTTCCATGCTTTCTTCCTTTATCGACGGCAATGGCATCCTTCTGATAGAAAGATCACTTCGTGGTGGGTTTTATGTTCCTAGTTTTATTCTGTAGTACATTTATTCAAAATTACTTAACAAACCACTTAGGTGAGCGCAGCGAACCACTTAGGTAAACTGGGCTAACAACTTAGTGTTTTCACCCCTGAGACATATGTGTGTGTTCCAAAATTACACACAGTGAATCACTTATGTGAACTAAGCTAACCACTTAGTGTTTTCAACCCTCAGACACGTGTGTGTTCCAAAACTACACACAACGAACCACTTAGGTGAACTGAGCTAACCACTTAGTGTTTTCACCCGAGACACATGTGTGTTCCAAAATTACACACAGCGAACCACTTATTTGAACTGAGCTAACCACTTAGTGTTTTCACCCCTAAGACACGTGTGTGTTCCAAAACTACGCACAGCGAACCACTTATTTGAACTAAGCTAACCACTTAGTGTTTTCACCCCTAAAACACGTGTGTGTTCCAAAACTACACACAATGAACCACTTAGGTGAACTGAGGTAACCACTTAGTGTTTTCACCCCTGAGACACATGTAGGTGTTCCAAAACTACACACAGCGAACCACTTATTTGACTGAGCTAACCACTTAGTGTTTTCACCCCTCAGACATGTGTGTGTGTTCCAAAACTACACACAGCGAACCACTTATTTGACTGAGCTAACCACTTAGTGTTTTCACCCCTCAGACATGTGTGTGTGTTCCAAAACTACACACAGCGAACCACTTATCTGAACTGAGCTAACCACTTAGTGTTTTCACCCCTGAGTCACATGTGGGTGTTCCAAAACTACACACAACGAACCATAATTTGAACTGAGCTAACCATTTAGTGTTTTCACCCCTCAGACACGTGTGTGTATTCCAAAACTACACATAGCAAACCACTTATTTGAATTGAGCTAACCACTTAGTGTTTTCACCCCTCAGACACGTGTGTGTTCCAAAACGACACACAGCGAACCACTTATCTGAACTGAGCTAACCACTTAGTGTTTTCACCCCTAAAACACGTGTGTTCCAAAACTACACACAACGAACCACTTAGGTGAACTGAGGTAACCACTTAGTGTTTTCACCCCTGAGACACATATGGGTGTTCCAAAACTACACACAGCGAACCACTTGTTTGAACTGAGCTAACCACTTAGTGTTTTCACCTCTCAGACACGTGTGTGTGCTGCAAAACTACACACAGCGAACCACTTATCTGAACTGAGCTAACCACTTAGTGTTTTCACCCCTCGGTCACATGTGGGTGTTCCAAAACTACACACAACGAACCACTTATTTGAACTCAGCTAACCATTTAGTGTTTTCACCCCTCAGACACATGTGTGTGTTCCAAAACTACACATAGCAAACCACTTATTTGAATTGAGCCAACCACTTAGTGTTTTCACCCCTCAGACACGTGTGTGTTCCAAAACTACACACAGCAAACCACTTATTTGAACTGAGCTAACCACTTAGTGTTTTCAACCCTGAGACACATGTGGGTGTTCCAAAATTACACACAGCGAACCACTTATTTGAACTGTTAGTGTTTTCACCCCTCACACACGTGTGTGTGTTCCAAAACTACACACAGCGAACCACTTATCTGAACTGAGCTAACCACTTAGTGTTTTCACTCCTCAGACACATGTCGGTGTTCCAAAATTACACACAGCGAACCAGTTATTTGAACTGAGCTAATCACTTAGTGTTTTCACCCCTCAGACACGTGTGTGTGTTCTAAAACTACACATAGCAAACCACTTATTTAAACTGAGCTAACCACTTAGTGTTTTCACCCCTCAGACACGTGTGTGTTCCAAAACGACACACAGCGAACCACTTATCTGAACTGAGCTAACCACTTAGTGTTTTCACCCCTGAGACACATGTCGGTGTTCCAAAACTACACACAGCGAACCACTTATTTGAACTAGTGTTTTCACCCCTCAGACACGTGTGGGTGTTCCAAAACTACACACAGCGAACCACTTATTTGAACTTAGCTAACCACTTAGTGTTTTCACCCCTAAGACACGTGTGTGTTCCAAAACTACGCACAGCGAACCAGTTATTTGAACTGAGCTAACCACTTAGTGTTTTCACCTCTAAAACACGTGTGTGTTCCAAAACTATACACACAACGAACCACTTAGCTGAACTGAGGTAACCACTTAGTATTTTGACCCTTGAGACACATGTGGGTGTTCCAAAACTACACACAGCGAACCACTTATTTGAACTGAGCTAACCACTTAGTGTTTTCACCCCTCAGACACGTGTGTGTGTTGCAAAACTACACACAGCGAACCACTTATCTGAACTGAGCTAACCACTTAGTGTTTTTACCCCTGAGTCACATGTGGGTGTTCCAAAACTACACACAACGAACCACTTATTTGAACTCAGCTAACCATTTAGTGTTTTCACCCCTCAGACACGTGTATGTGTTCCAAAACTACACATAGCAAACCACTTATTTGAATTGAGCCAACAACTTAGTGTTTTCACCCCTCAGACACGTGTGTGTTCCAAAATTACACACAGCGAGCCACTTATTTGAACTGAGCTAACCACTTAGTGTTTTCACCCCTCAGACACGTGTGTGTGTTCTAAAACTACACATAGCAAACCACTTATTTGAACTGAGCTAACCACTTAGTGTGTTCACCCCTCAGACACGTGTGTGTTCCAAAACGACACACAGCGAACCACTTATCTGAACTGAGCTAACCACTTAGTGTTTTCACCGCTGAGACACATATGGGTGTTCCAAAACTACACACAACAAACCACTTATTTGAACTAGTGTTTTCACCCCTCAGACACGTGTGGGTGTTCCAAAACTACACACAGCGAACCACTTATTTGAACTTAGCTAACCACTTAGTGTTTTCACCCCTAAGACACGTGTGTGTTCCAAAACTACGCACAGCGAACCAGTCATTTGAACTGAGCTAACCACTTAGTGTTTTCACCTCTAAAACACGTGTGTGTTCCAAAACTACACACAACGAACCACTTAGGTGAACTGAGGTAACCACTTAGTATTTTGACCCCTGAGACACATGTGGGTGTTCCAAAACTACACACAGCGAACGACTTATTTGAACTAAGCTAACCACTTAGTGTTTTCACCCCTCAGACACGTGTGTGTGTTGCAAAACTACACACAACGAACCACTTATCTGAACTGAGCTAACCACTTAGTGTTTTCACCCCTGAGTCACATGTGGGTGTTCCAAAACTACACACAACGAATCGCTTATTTGAACTGAGCTAACCATTTAGTGTTTTCACCCCTCAGACACGTGTGTGTGTGTTCGAAAACTACACATAGCAAACCACTTATTTGAATTGAGCTAACCACTTAGTGTTTTCACCCCTCAGACACGTGTGTGTTCCAAAACGACACACAGCGAACCACTTATCTGAACTGAGCTAACCACTTAGTTTTTTCACCCCTAAAACACGTGTGTTCCAAAACTACACACAACGAACCACTTAGGTGAACTGAGGTAACCACTTAGTGTTTTCACCCCTGAGACACATGTGGGTGTTCCAAAACTACACACAACAAACCACTTATTTGAACTGAGCTAACCACTTAGTGTTTTCACCCCTGAGACACATGTGGGTGTTCCAAAACTACACACAGCGAACCACTTATTTGAACTAGTGTTTTCACCCCTCAGACACGTGTGGGTGTTCCAAAACTACACATAGCGAACCACTTATTTGAACTGAGCTAACCACTTAGTGTTTTCACCCCTCAGACACGTGTGTGTTCCAAAATTACACACACTTTAGTAGCATCCAATTTTGCTTGAGATGGGTTTACGAATAACAATGCCACCCAATTTTGCTTGAAATAAGGTTTTGTAGCACGGAATATAGCTTGAAATGGCATACACCAAATATTGCTCCATCGGGTAT
>Ga0209700_108293_pt1 | contig 13475 bp, 7 predicted proteins | sample SiratroredBW_FD_187528 | JGI IMG/M metagenome (GOLD analysis project Ga0209700, IMG submission 187528) | Root nodule microbial communities of legume samples collected from California, USA - Siratro red BW (SPAdes) (version 2) | ecosystem: Host-associated > Plants > Roots > Nodule | place: USA... | reverse complement strand
TATATATATATATATATATATATATATATATATATATATATATATATATATATATATATTAAAATATAATTTATTTATATTATTATATAAAAAGTTATATTTAAATATTAAGTTGAAAAAATGTAAATTAAAAAAAATATTATTCAAATTTTAAATTTAAATAAATAATAATAATTTTAAAAAGTATATCATAAAATTATAAAATATAATTATTAATATATTTTAATATAATTAGTAATATATTTTTTAATATAATTATTAATATAATTTAATATAAATTATTATATTAAGAATGATTATAAAAAAAATATAAACATATATTATATTATAATATAATTTTAATATTATAATATAATATTATTAATTATAAATAAATAATTACAAATTAAAATACTTTAGCTTTTTCATGCGTGTAACAGTGCTTTCTTTTTTTTTTCTTTTATCTTTTTCACATAACGTTTTGCTTTCTTCTTCACAGAGGGTTTTTCCCTTCTTTATAAATTTTTCCAGCTTCTTCCTTGTTTTTGCTTTTTCTTTTAGACTGTTTAACTTCTTCTTTCTTTTCTTCCACCTGTCTTTCCGCTTCTCCATCCCGGTGCTCTTCCACTTCTCCGCTCAACCAACGTGTCCTTTTCACATGTCAGATTATTAGGCCGCGTCTGGCTCAACACGCTGTGTCCGACGCGGTGTCGTACGCACTTCTGTCGCGTGTCTGTGTCCGCGGCGTGTCGAACGCGGGGAAGCGGCGATAAACTGCCGTGTCGGAGCTTCATAAACTGTAACTTGTAGGTAACTTGTACAATTCGTGCCACAATTGAGAAAGGTCCAAAATAGTGCATAAAGAGTTTTTGGTTTTTGGTTAATCTCAGATAATGTTGGTGGTACGACTGTAATTTAACATAAACAAAATTTCCGATGTTATATCCCACGTCTCTTCTATTATTATTTGCTTGAACTTTCATTCCCAGTTGTGCCTTCCTGATATTGGCTTTCAAGGATTGTCCCATAGTTGTAGTTGTTCCTGAATGGAAGGAATATCCCCTAACTGAGCTTCATAACGAATTAACGGTGGCAGATCTCTACCGAACACAATCTTATACAGTGACATTCTGATAACGGAGTGAAAGGAAGTGTTATAACAATATGTTGCCCATGGTAACAGCTTGTACCAATCCTTGGGATTTTCTTGAGTGTAACATCTCAAACACATTTCTAAGCATCGATTGAGTACCTTTGTTTGTCCATCTGACTGGGGATGGTAAGCCAAGCTCCGTGCTAGAGTGATTCCTTGACGAACACATATTTACTCCCAAAATTTGTTGGTGAAGACCTTATCTCGGTCTGACACAATTATCTTAGGGATTTCATGAACACTCACCACCGTTTTGATAAAAGCATAAACTACTTTACGTGCTGAAAAATCTACTGTTAAAGGAATAAAGTGAGCGAATTTTGATAGGCGGTCAATAACTACCAATATAACAGAATAGCCATGAGACATAGGTAGCCCTGTAATGAAATCCATAGCAATATCTTGCCATATGTGATCCGATATTGGTACAGGTTGTAAAAGGCCAGCGGGGGGAAGGGTGTTATACTTTGCTTGTTGGCAGATTGGACAAGCCTTCACATATTCTTTCACAGTGCTAGCCATATTCTTCCAGAAGAATTGGGCTGTCACACTTGCTAATGTCTTTTTATATCCCCCATGCCCACCTAGTACTGAATCATGAAACTCTTGTAATATTTGTTTTTTCAATTCTGAGTTTTTAGGTATAAATATCTTATCATCCCAAAACCACACCCTTTTCTGATATGTAGTCTTCCTGATATCAGTTCAATCTCTGAAAATTCATTGATTGGTCTTAGGTGTTTGAGCTCTTGCTGAAGGATGAGAATCTACGAGCTCGTTCTCAAGTTGCTTCCTATAACTTCTTCTCTTCAAGTTGTAAATATCTTTACCAAAGCACTTCCTCCATACAATTTTAGTAACATGTATTCCAAGTTGGGAATGAAAGATATATATTCCTAGCTTGAGGGGGATAATAAAGTTTATTTTTAGGACTTTAGGTTTTTGTCTTTTATGTTGTTTTAAGCCCATTGTCTTCCTGTGATTCTTTATAATCACATGTTACAACCCTTGTTGAAATAAGACATCTTTCTTATATCTTCTATATTCTTCTCATTTTCTCTCTAACACTAATTTTATTTTCATGAGTTGCTTTCCTCTTCTACTTGTTCATCTGCTTTGTTGATGTACATCATTCATGAATCTCCATTAACCTATTAAAGGTCAATTTCAACTCCCTAAATGCTACAAAATAAAATTAAATTTGTTAGTACACAAAATATCTCTTATTAACATATAATCAACATGATAATTAAATAAATTTTGTTTTTTACCTCATCGTCCCACAAACTCCTAGTAATGTGATTAGAATAGCTACTTAAAAGGGATATATCCACTAAATTTCCTATGGAAATCCTTCTTGGCAAACATATTCTTCTATAGGAACATCCATTACATCAACACTGTCAAAATAATGACTTAACAAAAATCCTCTTACAAGTTGATGCTCTAGATCTTTGTCTATCATCGACTTACGAGACATAGTCTCTTAGTCATATTTGTCCAAGTTAAAATAAACTATATATTATTCCATAGAAATCATAAATCATATTCCAAATTTTTTTATAGTATAAATTACATTTTTGATTTTACAATTTAGAATGAATTTCTAAATCCTAAACCCTAAACCCTAAATCCTAAACCTTAAACCCTAAACCCTAAACAATTGGGAATGTAATTTATTTATGAAAAATACATTGCATTTTGAGATTTAAAAATATATTTTAAATCAGATAATTTGAAATATATTTTTGCCAAATGAATTATGTTGTAGATTGTTTAATTCAAGATGTACTTTTAAATTGAAAAATATATTCTAAATTAATTTAAAATATATTTTCAAATTTAAAAACGTATTCTAAATTACATAATTTAAAAAATTTATTATTATATTTTAAAAACTTACATGTTACAAAATCCATAATAACTTAATGAATTCTACAATATGGAAAATCCCTAGATCAAAGCATTCAAAGAACCAAGAATGCAAAACACAAGTTGACTTAGGCGGCGATTCAAGAGTGGAGCGGCAACAACAGTGAGAGTGGATTGGGTGGCAGCGACAAAATAAAAAAAGAGAAAAATGGGTGTACGGAGGATTATATAAAATTATGTTAGTTTTATATATTTCACAAAGGGTATTTTAGTTTGATCACAATAGAGGTAAAAAAAAGAAACCATGAAGTGGAATTTCCAACAAAATCCACTTTTAAGCCTAGTCCAAAAGAAATAAGACTAAAAAAAAGATTAGTAAGCAATTTAAAAAGTTAACCTCTCCTTTATTTCAACCCATATAATATTGGCTCAAGCAATAGTAAAACAAATAAATAAAATTTGGGTTAATAACTTGACCAGTTATGAATTAGCCTAAGGTTAGAACGAAATTCATTGTGTTTCTAAAACTTATTTAAGATTTTTTATCAAAGTAAGTTGTATTTTTATTTTATAATGTATATAATAAAGTTAAAACACATGATTTCATATATATATATATATATATATATATATATATATATGAATTTGATACAAGTGATTAAAATGTTGAAGAATCATTTAAGTGATAGATTATGTGCATGAAAAAATATTTCATAAATGCCACTTAAACTTACCTTAATGGTTGTTATGGAAAATTAAGCAGTATGCCATTTTATTACCATACTTTATATTTTAAATTAGATTTTTTTGAGAATTAATTAACTTCTTCATATCTTTATCTTATTTTTTTAAAACAAAACCTTTTACTTTTTAGGTTCGTTTTCTCCTAAGTATATGAACAAAATCCGTATTCCGGTTAAACATTTCGTTTTATCTAATATTTTGAAGTTATATCTAAATTTTGAAAAGTGATGCGGAGGAAATAATGCTTAACTATGTTCCAACTTAAAAAAAGTTCCTAAACATAAAAGAAAAACATGTGTTTAGATATAAAATTGTAATTCATTTTTATAAAGAATTTGAAATATTTTATGATAAATTATCTTCTTTAGATAAAGAATTTTAAAAACAATTGAATTTAGAATTATACGAGAGTAAGTTCATTATATAAAATTAGATAATTTTGAATTTATCTAAGGCAATTGCTTATTGCATGCACCCAATCATTTTTTTATTTGCATTCCATCAGGGACGAGAAATAACTAAAATATTTTCTGTCTTTATAATTAAATAACTTCTGGAAGATGCTTTTTGAAAATTTTTGGAAAATAGTTTCTAGAATGTAAATATATATTTCAGAATATATTTTCTAAAAACAGGTTCTAAAAAATATTTTTCAGAATTCTAAAAACTATATTTTAATTTTTTTTAGAAATAGATTCTGAAAAATATATTTCAGAATATAAAATTTACATTCTAATTTTTTTTTCAAAATTTATTTCTACAAAATATTTTTTGGGACTTATGTTCAGGAAATACTCCTCATGGGTTTGAATAACATACCAAGAGTATTTTAATATTTTTGAAATTGATGGTGGTGCAGTTCACAAATGACAGGGTGCAGGAAGTTTTTTAACCTCCTTTTGTCTTCATCATCTCCCTGGGCCACTTTACTTTCTTATGGAAAAAACCGAAAGAACCAAATTCTCCCTTACCAATTGGCCCAAACTTAAGGATATTTATGTTAAATTGGAAAATATATTGTGTCCGATAATTAGCATAAAGGAGAAGTGTAAATAGCAAAAGCCTTTTCTTCCTAATCTAACAATAACACACAAGGCCCAAATCTCAATGCAACTATATCTTCACAATTTTTTTAATATAATATCTTATTTTAATGAGTTGAAATTTAATATTTACATTTATTGTAATTTATATATTTATTTGAATAAGAACATGTATTATAATTTTTGTATTTGATGTTTGATCTATAATTTGAATAAAAACAATATTAGAGAAACAATATAAATTGCATATTTACATAAAAAGAGGAAAAAAAAAAATCATAATTGTATTATGAAGCAAGAGTGTGTGTGAGGTTATTTAAGTGGAGAGTAATTTATTTCGCCTATTTATTTTTCTTTTTCTTTATTACTGCAAATGCAATAAAATAATGATTTTAAGGTTCAAAATGTTAAAAGTTTAAAATATAACCAAGGAAATATGAACATGAAATATGTATACAAAATAGAGGTATCTCTATTATATATTATTATAGAAGAAGTAATATTGATTGCATTTTTTGCATGAAAGAAAAAGAAAAAAGTAAACGTAATTATATTATGAAGTAGAAGTATGTGCGGTTATTTTAAGTCGATGAATATTTTATCTTCACTATTTTTATTGTTGTATATGTAATAAATTATAAACAATTTTAAGGTTTAAAATATTAAAATTTTAAAATATAATTAAGACCAAAATAAAAACATAAATATATATACAAAATGAAATATCATACAATATTATTATTAATATGTATATTATTTTTACATTAAAATTGTCAAATTTTTTTGAAGACTTCACTGGTTAAAATAAAATTAATCAGATATTAACGTAAATTAATCAAAGTTATCATCTATTCCTAATGACTTCTGTTACTCAAGGTTGTAACGACTTTTAGAAACATTTGAAGGAAAAATAGTTATCAATTTCTGTAATTTCTTTCCAACTCTATCCATTCAGATAAAATCAGTGCAAAATTGCACCATTTATATACAAATTTTCTTACATGCTGTAAGTTACACTTATGATAATATTTAAAATTGAGAATCGATCATTTCAACTAGACACACTTTCCTTCATTCAATAATTTCATTCTACATTGTCTAAGAAGCACGTTGTTTGTGGCTTAACATACGTGAGACCATTTCTCGTCCTTGAGTTTGCAATCTCTAAAATCTATCCAGCAATTAATACTCTCAATTAACGTGAAATCTTATTTATTCACGATATGAAATATACTTTTTTTTTTTTCAATAAACACTCAAAGATACAAAAATGGTTTTTCTATAAATTAATGTGTGTGTACATATATTTAAAAGCAATTTGCGTATAAGAAAAATTTATCACACTCTGCCAGAAAGATGAATTGATGTAGCTGGATTATGTTGACTTGCAAAATTATGGGACCAAAGTGAAGTTGAGATTTTCGAATCCCTTGGTGGTGGTGATCCAATCCTCCACGTTTGTTACTTTTGTTGCCACGCCTAGCTATGGACTCTCTAAACCTATATTACATTATTATCCATTTGGACTAGTTAGGCCATTATTGTAAAAATAATAACCATTCATACAACTTAAGTTTTTGGTCCTTTTTGGCTTCTATGTTTATTCATCATCACATGTTAAGAAATATTTATTGTATTAGAAAAGTTCGTCGTAAACAATGTTGTTATAAGGATTTGCTTCCATTTTGGATAATTTTCTGGGATTATTTTGTATTACTATGGATGAAACATGCACGTACGAATCACGATGTGTCACCTGTCGAGAATTTAATGGAAGTTTACGATATTTGTGTGCATGATCACTATATATGGTAAACAACCATACAAGAGATAATTTTTTTAGGAACACGAAAAACAATTGAGGAATTGAATTCCATGATAAACATAAAAATGTTTAAAGGCTTAAAGAAAGCACTTCTCTAGTAAAAAAAAATCTTTACTTTAATGGAAATAAAATCTTATTCAAATAAAAATAGACTTGATCAAAGATGTCAACTTTGATAGACACTCAGTCACAAGGCAATTAACATTTTGAATAAGATAAAGTTACCGTGTAGCAAAAGACTTGTATTATTTTTTCAATGGACCAAAAAGAAAAAATTAATCGATTGAAAATCTTACAGAAAACAATGATACACCTTTTAATCCATTAACTCAATAAACTAATCGACTAAAGCAGAAAAACGCAAACACAGAATTTATAAATCAACGATTAATAGATTATATCATCAAAGTAAAGTATTGAAAAAAGATCATAACGGGAAGAAAAACTGAAGCAAACGTTTTATATTTGAGAAATCAAAATCTCAAGTTTAATAAACAAATCAGGAAAATGATTAACAATTCTAATGAACTTAATTTTACAGTTAATATATGAATTTTAGTGTATTTGGTTCGTGAATATTGAATTGGATTTTTGGTTAAGTTTATTATACTTGTATTATCACACATGAGAAATACCTTATTCAATTGATGACCAAAATTCAATCAATTATTATTTTAACCATAGAATTTGTGCACACAATGTAGTTTTGGAAATTAGTGTCGAAACCTAGAGAAAAATGGTGTATGCTTGAATTCGAAAATGAATACTCGGTGAATTAATATAACTTACAAAGTTTGAGAATATCGGATAAGTTGGAAGCTTGTAAAAATATCATTTTGACCATGTTTATTATTTTAGAAGCTTCCTGTTACCTCGTCATTTGTTAAAAACTTCAATAAAATGTGTAAAAAAATAATAAAAACTTTAATAATATTTTTGTTAGTATTATTTAAAACAATTTATAATAATGGAAAAGGACATTAATTGGTTGAAAAGACAGGAAAGGAAATTAGCAAAAAAAGTACCAGGATGCGTCCCCCATATTTATTCTCGTACCAGGAAAGCGGAACTGAACCTGTGAAATGGTTTGAGTGGGTAGTTAGTTCACTGCATTTGGTGCAACTTGCATAGCAACAACATGCAAATTGGAGAGGCAAGTGGCCATTTGGGTGTGCTTACTTGCAGCCAAGTGAAAGTGGGGTTCATTTACTACATTTTCTATAAATTATATATTTTATTAAGTATTTTCAGAATTTATGAAAAAGATTTGACATCCACTAGTGAGGAATTAAATCAAATAAGAATTTATGCCACTATCTTTAATTTTAAATTTTCAAACAATAAATTTATGAATTTTGTATATTTTTTGTGACACTCAAACTGACCGCATTTAAATTCCTAATAAAAGAAGTAATGAAGTGAGAGATCTTTTTCAAATTTACTTTTAAAAGAATTTGTGATTATTGCATTTTTGGTTGGCAAAGGTTGACATATGTGCTCAACCTAATTTTGTAGCTTTATGATACATATAATATGGAAAATGTCATAAATTGAAACAAAAATGATAACTCTATCTTTCACTTATAATGAGACACATGAAATTAATTTTGAATACGCAAGTGTATCAAATATTTAAATATAGAACTGTCACTTCTATAATATTCTTGGCCAACGGAAATGTAACTAATGATTCTTAAAAAAGTTATAATTATTTAAAATAAATAATTATTTTTCATCCTTCCAAAATAATTTTTAGAAAAAATGAAGACTTTTCTTAGAAAAAAAATACAAGTTTAATGACTCTAAAGCTTTGTATTCACGGTAAGAAAAAAAATATTTAAAAATCATTTTTTAGTTATTAAATAAAATTATTGTTAATTGTGACTAAATTAGCCATTAAATTAAATTTTGGTTGATAAATAACTATAAAATAAAAGTAATGATTCAATTTAGTGACTAATTAAGTCAAGATAATTAGTATCTAACATTAGTTATCAAAGTTTTAGTAATCTATATCATTAGATTCTAAATTGACATTTAATTAAGTCAGAGACTAATTTAGAATCTAATCAAAGACTAATTTAGAATCTAACGGTATAGGTCACTAAAACCTTGATAACTAATATTAGATAGTAATTATCTTAATTTAATTGGTCAATAAATTCAATCATTACTTCTATTTTGTGTTATTTAGCAACAAAAAATCTAATTTGATGATTATTTTATTCACAATTAACAACCATTTTATTTAATAACTAAAAATTAATCTCTAAATAAATGATTCGTTTTATATTTTTTTATAAAACAAAATAATCAATAATAATAATAATTATTATTATTATTATTCCATTTTTTCTCATCAGTTTCGGATTTAAAATATAATTTTACTCATAGATACCCGAACTAGCATAATTAATATTATTACAAACGAAACTAAGGTTTACATGTTCTCTTATTTTTTAAAATTTGAGTTACGTATGTTTTCTTTTGTCATGTAAATAGAAAATTAATTTTAATTCTGTAATTTAATAAGAAAGGGTATTTTAGCTTCATCGTCTAAATATTGTAAGAATTAATATTTGAAAGGAAAACGTAGGAAAATGTTTAATAATAACATTTATTTTATGTGGTGGAGGTATCTTGGTTCATTAAATTGAAGATGAATATCACTTATAATATTATAACTAAAAATTCAGTGGTAGAAATGGAAAGACTTTGTCAGTAACAATACTGTTGTACATTAGTTGCTTCAACTAGAGGGCATCTTACTCTAAGTCAGAGACTCGTGGCCTCAGCCTGAGTTCTTCACCTAAAGCTGCTATCCACTTTTTCTTTCCGTGTGCTCTCTTTCTCTCTCTCCTTATCTGCTACTGTTACTGCCTATCTTTATCTTTATCTGTACTATCTCCTCGCATTGGTTGGCTCCTTATTAAGCCTATACACATAAACGTACTGTATCTGCTATACTGTTCCATGTTGTGTAAGTGTACGTGTTTTGTTTTTTTGTTTGGTCATCATTTTCTTATACTGGGCTGCGTTTTTCATTTGTCTCTATTTAAGTGACTGCAAATAATTAGTTGCATCAAATTATCTTCGGATATAAACACTTTAAATATTTTTTTAAAGACAAAATGATTATGAAGTTTCAAACTTTAAAATGGCAATGACAATGTTTTCAATATCACCGTTGACTGTAATTAATAATGTTATTTTAGAAGAATTGTGGTTAAAATATTGATGTTGTTTACGGAGATGAAAAAATGGTTTTAAAGATAAATTTGTTTTAGTAGGGTCAATAATTTTATATCGTTTAAGTTTTGATATAATTGACAATTTGAATATATATATTTTTTTTAATTCTTTAAGACACTTTTTAAGAAAAAAAATTATGATGGAGTTTCAAATTCTAAAGCGGATAATATCTCAAATATAGCAATTGAGTCTAACGATGTTATCAAAACAGATTTGAAGTCGGAACATTTTGACATTCACTTTGGAGCCTGGGTAAAATTATTTCCAAACCACAAGTCTTATGATACTTATCAAAAACATTACCTTATCATTCCCATCAAAGTCTAAGATGAAACCTTTAATTGTTGGAGCCCTAAAAGTATATGTGGAGACTCTCTTTAAAATAAAAAATAAAAAATGAGGAGAACCTTGAAAACATAATAGCTGACATGCAGGTCAAATTTAAAAATGACTTGGAGCTCATGTTAAACCAACATCAGGTCGAGTTGCAAAACTCTCCATGAGCAAGTTGCAATACTCAACCAGGACCAGAATAGATATTGATCCGAGCAGAACCTACTGGCTAGAACTCAATGTAGTGAGTAGGTAATTGAGTCTCGTCCAACCTCGACAGAAAAACAACCTGTTGAGGATGACGGATGGCCAGAGCACGATGGTTTCAGAGGATAGTGGCGAAAACAAGAACATGACGACTTCAGACTAATAACCAATCTCGAGCTGTAGGTCGAACCAATGACGTATAACTTCTAACCTGAGCTCAAGGGTCCTTATGACAAAAGGAATCACAACCATTTGATCAGCAACAAATTTTTTAAGGCTGGTCTAATGAGGCAACGAAAGCAACATATTGCAACATAAATCCGATAAAATTTTAGAAAAATTTTGCATTAATCTTTGAAGTACACGAAATAAAAGTAGTGACAAATCACCATATTGAGTATGCACTTAGAGAATAACACAAAATGATTTGAACCATTTTAAAGTTTAAACATAGACGTACAATGTATATGTATTAACAAATTATGAAAAATAATTTTTCCAAACTATTCAAACAAATAATTCAAGATTTAATACAAATGATTAATGTTTAATCATTTGCACTAAATCTCAAATGCAAACTAAGGTTTACTCAATGTGTACGTTAATAATACTTAATATACATGAAATTAGAATAACATAAACATAAAATATCACCCAACCATATTAGAATACAACTTAATTTTATTATCAATATAAATTTTTCATATAATTTTCCCAAAATATATTGTATAAATTACCTATAACTTAATCTCTAAAATTATAAACAAAATAGTGACCTAATATTTAAGTCACTCTTCGAGACTAAAATAATTAACTAGTTCCTATCATTTTTTATATTCCTAAGATTTTAATTGTAATTTTAAAAATTTAATAGACATTCATAAAAAGCAAGTGAGCCAATCAACATGGAAGTCTCCACAGCCTCGCCATAGTCACCTTGAAATTGAAAATGAGAGAAGATGCAAAAGTGTTTTATGTGAGAGAAAAAGTGGTGAAGAGGTTTGTGCAGGGATATAAACAGTGTTACGTCAAACAATATAGGGTTCAATGTAAATTTCTTTCTTTTATTTTCAAAGTTTCCACTTTGCACCTTTTACCTCGTGCCTAGGGAGGTATGATGTAAAAGAGCTAACATAAATAGTCCTTTTCCACTAGTGATGGTCTCTTACAGGTAATAAGTGAGATTCTTCTCGTTTGTTTTTCAATTGATTCTTGTTTTACCGTGTTTTCATGTCCTGGGTTTTAGCTAATTCAATCCTATGGAGAATGATACCTCATGTTTCAAAATCCCGTGGGATTGTCTATAAGAGCAAGGTGTCTCTTCTTCCAATAAGCCTTCGCAAGGTGTTATGGCTCATAAATGAACCTTTGCATAAATGCTTCACAATGTCTGCAACATCCCTTTTCACCTTGTATCAAAGAGAACATTGTCTTTGTGCGAATCGTTGAAGAAGTTTATCTTGTTGGGTTGGAAGATTGTAAAAACCATCCTCCTGGTAGATTGATTCTGACTAAAGGTGATAAGCCTTTGACTCATTTGGATGTGTGCAAGAAGTTGGATCTTGCATAAAATTTTTTAGAATCGTGGAAAGTGATTCCTTTAGGAAAATATTTTTATGAAGTTGTCTTCCCTTCTCCTAAGGACACAAGTCACGTTTTGGTTGTTGGCTCTTGAAGTATGTCACCTGTGATTTTTAGAATTTTTGCTTGAACCAAGGATTTTGTTTCTACTTCAATGAAACTAACAAATGTTCAATGTTGGGTTAGGATACATGATCTTCCTTTGGAGTATTGATAGTTAAGGGGCATTTTTTCTATGCAATTATGGGGACATCCACCTCTTTAGACAACGTCTCTCACAAAGTATCGAGACAAATGATGAATTGAATTTTAAGTTTGAAGTCTCTCAATCACACATTATGAAATTCCTTCCTTCCGAACTTTATACAACAACAACAATCAAGTCAACAACAACAATGAAGTCAACACCAACAACATCCACCACCATAACAAGAACCCTCACAAGAGCACCATTAACAAGAAAATGACCAGGAGAAAAATCCTTAGGAGGAAAATCCTCAACAACCAAATTTTCTTGATTATGTAGACTAGTAGGATTAATAAGTGAAATTATGGACAAAAAATGTACATTTGAGTTTTAAACTTATTGAATTGATGTTTTCTATGTATTTAGATTCAAAAACTTATTTAATATTTACACTTGAAATTAATATATCAGAAATTTATGACTTAATTCAATTATATATTGTGTACGTGGTTTAATTGACGTAGATGTGAATACTGGAATTTTACGGATGTTGATATGAATATAGGTGATCAATAAGAGGAGGGGGCTGTATGAACATCGTGAATTTGACCTCCTATTATAACATTATTGACAGTTATATCCATTGGTAATTCTTGACATAGATTACAGACGGACCGTCGGTAAGTTACCACACGTATTATGGATATATCCATTGGTATTCTTCGTCCCTTAATACCGAAGAATATATTTGTTGATATTAGGTGTCCAATAATATAGACAGATATATCCATCGATAATGTTTGATTTGTATTAACGACGGATATGCAGTCGTTAGTAATTACTGACCGATATGCAACTGTCGGTAATTACCGATAGATATGCAACTGTTGATAATTACTGACGACTTTTAACTGATATTTGACCTTCAATAATTACCAATGAATGTTCATATTCTATTGGTAAATTTATCGACAAGCAAATTACCTATGAATTTGTGGCCATTGCAAATCCATTAATAATGTTCATTTATCGATGAATCTTGGGTGACAAATTTTGCCTGCCAATAATTCACATTTTTCTTGTCCTAAATTGCCTATTCTGGATGAAAAGTTGTCCTAGTTTAAGCATGAAACTGTTAATATTGTGGATTCTAATCCTCCTTTGGTTGATCTCGTTGTCGCCGTTTCAAGGTAAATAATAATAGTTATAGGCTAGTTGCTTTTTAAGAGAATTCCTTACAGGGTGCTAGAATGTAGAGTTTGACTTATAAGAGATGGGCAAATATATTGGAGGGGGGAG
>Ga0209700_108291_pt1 | contig 13487 bp, 4 predicted proteins | sample SiratroredBW_FD_187528 | JGI IMG/M metagenome (GOLD analysis project Ga0209700, IMG submission 187528) | Root nodule microbial communities of legume samples collected from California, USA - Siratro red BW (SPAdes) (version 2) | ecosystem: Host-associated > Plants > Roots > Nodule | place: USA... | reverse complement strand
CTGATGTTTAGTCAAATAATTATATCAGTGTTCGTATAAAACACCACTGGTTACCCCTTCAGTGATGAGGGGACACTTTCCTTTGCGTTGTGGGTTTACATGTCAGATATCGTCATACAACACACATCACAACTCGTCTTCCCTGAAAACCTAAAACGTTAACAAAAGGACATCTCAGTTAACGAAAATCATAGAACTAAACCCATCAGATCTCGAAACCTAAATCCTAAAAACCAAATAAAGCTATTCCCTTTTCATTCAAACCTCATAAAACCAGCCTTTACTCCACAAACCTTAAACCCCACACGAAAATCATCCAAGACAAATTTAAACGAAGAAAAACAGTTCCTTTTACATGAAAACCTCATAAAAGACTCACCTTTAGCAACTGTTGATGGAAAACGCAAGAAAATCTACCACTGAGAAGACGAGAGCAGATACGAAGCCAACTAAAACACTTGAGCAGATAGACGTCGCGAGTGCAGATAGAGCGAGAGCAGAGCCGAGTGCAGAGCGAGTGAGAGTGGGCAAAGAGAGTGATAGAGATCGAGAGCGGGTAATAGCCTGAAAGGGAGAGAGAGTGACACTGAGAGTGAAAGAGTGAGAGGTGCGGGATTTCAAAAGTTAAGGCATTCAGAACTTGACTTCCACTTTTGCCCTTTCAGTTTTGCACTTCCACATTTGCCTATGCCACGTAAGATGTTTTGACAAAATTACCCCGGTGTCAAGTGGGGGTAATGAGAAAACGGTGTCAACAAAACTTTATTCTTAATTAAAATATCATTTTTATTTCATGATGCCAAAAAATATCTTATTATTGTGTAGTATTATATATTACAGTAAATATTATCATTTAAATAAATAAATTGTATCCTCTTTTAAAACTTGATTTAAGTTACCTTAAATTGATTTAAGTTAAATTTGAAATATTATACATTATATAAGAAATTTTGCTACAATAATTAGCAATAACAATGCTAGGTGATGAAGATTTGGTATAATAATAAATATCTTATAGATAACTATAGAACGAATACAAAATAAAGTGTTAATAGTCAAATAATGCATTACAATATAAAAGTTATTATCATATCATTAAAATAACAGGGATGACAAATCTTAGTAACCATCCAAAGGATCTTGGAAGTGGACATGATTGTAACATCCAAAGGATTGTAACACTAAAATAACACTTCTACAAATAATAGAGTAATTTGTTACAACTTTTATCATCTACGAGTTAATTTTTCCTCTTCACCTTGGCCTTAATAGAGAGAAAAAAAAATAATGTTACGACTTTTCTAGTGTTATTATTGTTCATATTAAATAAATCTAATTAATTTAAACTATAAAGAAATATCAATTAGTTTTAAAATATTAGTGTCCGCGATATTATTATAGCGGTTTAACATTATGTAAGAGATTAATTTTAAAAAAAATTTAAAAAATTTTAACTAAAATAAATATTATGTTATTGTTGGATTAATAATAAAGTTTGCTTATAGGACTCTAATACCATATTTTTTTAATAAATAAATATTTATGTCAGTATTAAATTAAGATGGATTTAGCTGACACTAATAGAATCTGTTTAGTATTGCATGTTATTAGAGTTGATTTAGCCAATTTAATGGTCACATAGACTATTTTTAGCTTTTTTCAGTAAGTAAAAATATTTATATTGTGTCAAACTAAAGTAGGCTTAGTTGCTGCTAACTAAAATATATATTAAAAATAAATAAGGTTAGTGTTGTCCAAGTTGATGCTAATTTTATTTATTTTTAATATTTACATTTATTTAAGTTAGCATTAGCTAAGTCGACGCTTGTTATAATGTTCTATGAATCGATGCGCCTTTATGACAACAAATAGGAACTATAGATTATTTTAATCTAAAGACTTAAATTTAAAGATGACAAATCTTCTCAGTCACACTTTTCATTTCTCACTTTCTATACAAATATCCTCACATTTATCTTCTTTATTCACTTATAAATCTTCTCATACTCATTCTTTGATTCACACTCATAAATCTTCTCACACTCATTTCCTTCATCTACATTTTCTCCATCATTCACTCTCATCTCCTTCATCCTCACGCATCTCAACTCCTTCATTCACACTTATCTACTTCATTCACATTTATCTCCTTCATCAATACTCATCTCTTACAATTTCTTTTCTATTTTTTCATTTATATTTATGTTATTGAAGATGGAAGCTTTTTGATAGAATTCCATGCATGAAAAGATGGGGCCAAATGTTGTTCTTCATTTCTTTGGATTGGTACAGTGGAATGTTCATGGGAAAACAATAGAATGATGTTGATTGAGATGGAGTTTGGAGTGAAATTAGTGCGAGATTAGGCTAACTACACTTTGGAGGAAGCAAAAAAAAGAATCTTAAAGAAAGCTACTCTTAGGAGAGCTCAAAAACAAGTAGATTGGCCATGTTTTGGTAACAATTCAATACTAATTTGTAAGCTCAATTTTCAATTACACAAGCTTCCTATTTATAGAAAGGAAGACATTTAACCCTGTTGGATCGAGCGCTTATCACCAAGCCAAGAGCTATAGCCTTTTGTCAGGGTGCAACTCTTTGTACTTATAAGTAGCAGCCCAAACACCATGATTTGATTGTGACTTGGCCTACTTAGCCTCTACCATGGGACAATTGATACCACCTGCAACAATCTCCCCCTCAGTAATTGCCCGGCTGGGTATGCCAGGTGGGTAAAGTTATAATTAAAGAGTTCGATTCCTAGTAGGACAATTGAGATTATTGTAGGTGACATCAATTGTCCTGCGTAGGCCAAGTGGGCAAAGTCACAATTGAATCGTGACATTTGAGCTGTTACACTTTTAAGTAGAAAGAGTTACACCCTAACTATTGGCTATAACTTTTGGCCTAGTGGTAAGTGCTCGATCCAACAAACCATAACCTTTCCATAACCTAACCCTAACTAAAAACTCTCCAATGGTAGGATGACAAATGGCAAGCTAGAAGTGGAGAGGATTCCCTCCATACATGACATGACACGTGGTAAGAGGCATGAAGAGCATGCTTGGAGCTTGCCACCTAGACCTAACTCTAGCTTACTTAGCAAGCTTGAGTTTTTATCCTAGGTGCTAACCCTATACACCATGTTCTCTCTCTTAGGGTTAGGGTTTTGAACCAGATACAAGGCTTAAAAGTTTGAAGTTCTATTTTACTTCTTAACCCAAACACAAGGCCTAAAATTAAATTCCTACACTACCTAGCCCATAAAATCCTATTCTATTATTTATAATTTTTACAAAATAAGAAGAAAAAAAAAAATGAAAGCTCTAATATTTTACTCTCCATAAAAAAAAAGTCTTTGAATATCTCATTCTCTTTCATTTCCATTGTCATTGTACGAGTCACTAGTTTAATTTGTTTTCTTCTAAAAAAATCCTCCATCACTTTTTTATAATTTTTTTAAATTATTATTATTAATATAAGTTAAATCAATATAATTTAAATTAATATTGAAAACAAATTTTATTTAGTATTGATTATATCAATACTAAATTAAATAAATTTTAAAATAAAAATACTAAATTAATATTATAGATGTACTTACCCCGGAACAAGTCCAAGTTCATCCGAATCTATTAAGACTTAACTCACTGTCAATCAGAATCAAATAACACTTATCTTATAATTGATCCTAATTGATCTCAATCAGCTACATAATAGTAATTCATGATCCTAGATACCTCAATATCATTATGACGAAATATCATATCATTATTAGGGAAATATATGATTTTTAATACTAAGGCCCTATAAATATGATCTAGGTCTACAGGAAGTGGTGGCATCTCTCTCCCATTTTTACTCTTTTCCATACATACCTCTTATACTCTTATTGACTTGAACCTTGGAGAGTCTTCTGCAGGTGGATCCCCTCTCGGTTCAGCCACTGAAAGAACGGAAGAAACCGACATCTATTAGAAAGACGACTTACACTCGGATCATGTAAGAACAATAGAAATGTTCATTTTTTTCATTGTATGAATTGATCAATTGTTTCATGATAAATCGAGGTTGTTTATAATAAAAGATATTAATAGATATTGTCCCCTAAGACAATATATATTGTTGTAGTAAGCAAGTCAAATAAAAATTATTATTAATCAATGTAATTAATAAATTAATTTAAATTATTATTTTTATTAGCTTATTTAATTTATGAGCTTTAAAGAATAAAAATCTCATAGAACTTATAAAGACTTATTACTAACAAGAATAAACAAAATTATTAAAATTTTAAAAACTTGATCATTAAAATATTTTTACCGATAAACTATATCTAAAACCTGGACAGAAGTAGTGATGTTATCGTATAAAAAGATTAAAAATATTCTGGCGATAACTAGAAGTTTAGATAATCTTCGTTTGAGATTAACTTTTTTCTTTTTTTCTATAGGTGAGAATGAAGAAACTAGAACTTTGATCTGTTCTATGAACATTCTCGAAACATAGATATGCTAGCTATACCAATATTTGTTCTTGAAGATCTCAGAAATTTGGGTACATTGCATTTTTTGAGTACCACGCCAACGCATATTCACTTCATTACAGGTCACATGGCGTGTCACAAATTAAAACTACAACTTTTAGCCTATCATTGCTTACAAAATTTATTGCAAATTAATCTCGTTGTTTTATTTAGCAGTTGGTAGGGACTGCTACGTACCTTCCTCTGACAGCTCTGATGCTATAATTTACACCACTCATTATCATGTTTTTCATTATACCTTTTTCTTTTAATAAAATTTTGTCATCTCTAAATTTGGTATTATTCAAATTAATAATTTCAATTTTTTAATATTTTTATTCTTATATTTAATAAATATGCTACTTTCATTTTCATAGTTAATATATTATGTAATCGATTATATATATATATATATATTCAAATATCATGATACTTATAAATATTTAATTAAATAATTATATTAATTTAAAACATGAAATTCAATAGAGATTAGGTTTTTAAAGTTGAAATACTTTTTAATTTTTTTACTATAATATATTAATTAATTTTAAAATAATTACGTTTTTGCTAAAAGTTTTAAGTAATAATATTAATGAATCCTCCTGTTTATTTATATTTTTTCTATTTGCAAAACTAAAATCCACTACATTAATTAAGAAATATAATGTAGCATTCCGACCAAGAGTATTTGACAATCATAGCGAACTCTATTATATTCCTTGATTGTCGGAAATTGACCCCACATGACAATATAACGGAAATATACAAATATCCAAAAATTATTCGTGTTGTGTATTTCATTTAAATATAGACGCCAAAGAAATTGACGTGTTATTTTATTCAACTTTTGACAATAGTGCTTTATTATTCCTTATGTATCTATACTAACATATATTACATTATATGTATATGCCAAAGAAATTGACGTGTTATTTTATTCAACTTTTGACAATAGTGCTTTATTATTCCTTATGTACCTATACTAACATATGTATATACACACATTATATGTATATACACACATGATAAAGATGATATTAGTTTTCATAACAATTTTAGAACATTTAATTTTTATTATTGTAATAGTATAAAACGTAGTCTATCAGTTATTTAACATTATTTTCTATTAAATAACAAAAAGTAAACAGCTTCTACTTTGTTATTCAACCAAAATAAAAATAGAAGCATGTTTCTGTTATATATATTATCAGTATGTTTAGATAATTTCTTTAAACACTTTCAGAAGAGCAAAAACAAAAAAACTTATATGAATGTGTACAATTTTTCTTGAATTTATATAAGCCAATTTTAGACGAAAAAAACTCACTTTTCCTTCTTCTATAATGAATGTATTTATTGAGAAACTTCTCCAAACAAAAACGTGTTTCAATGGAAACATACTCTTCCACTTGCCCATGATAGTAAAAAGGAGTAAAGCATTAGCAGAAGAAACATTAAACACAGCTAAGAGTGATGTCTAGTGGTGTGAGAACGACCACAAAGACATCCTCCAACATGAAAGATTAGAGACGAATTGAAGAAGACAAGAGACAAAACTGAATGTGAAAAGGATAGGTAAGAAAATTTACATTTTATTACACCTTATTTTTAAAAGCTTGGAGTGTATTATAGAAAATAAGTGGACTTGTTGGTGCATTTGCCTTGTATTATTTATTCATGCATTCGTTTTCTTCTCGTTGACTGTAATTTTTAAAAGTTTATCTTTATAGAGATATTTCTTTGAACTTATCATCACCTTAGTTTCGCGGATATACATTAAACAGTTTTGATGAAGATTAGTTTCCATCAACACGCATACAATATAAAGAATCCTTGATTTTTGTTTATTTGCTTTCGTAGTATTTTGAATTTAGTTGTTAAAATGTGAGTTGGTGACATCTAGAATTCCGTGCTAAATTTGTCTTCTCTTTAAGATAAATTTGTTAGGTTCAAACCTAAAACCCCTCCGTTCAAAACTTAGCAACAATTGTAACCGTGTATTTGCTGTATTGATAAAGACAGAACCATGTGAAAATCGAAACCGTGCTAACCTTTGACTTTGGCTGCTGCTGCTGACTTCACACTAGCTCAATACTTTTACATGGTTTGAAAGAAATAATCAAATTAGGATTTTTAATTTAGTCTGATTATACCATATGAGTACATCATATTATATATAAGATAAAAAGATTAAAACCTGAAATAGAAGAAGAGCTTTGATTCATCATCTTGTTGTTTCTGTCATTTCCTGATTAATGGTCTCTACAAAGAATGAGAGAGATAAGAGTGTGTACAAATTGTTCCCGAACTGTCTTCTTTATTCTTTAATAGGATAGGATAAAGACTGACTCTGGACAGTTGTAGGGACTCTTTTATATATTATTAATTAATAATAGGCTCAGCCCACCAATTATCAGCTGACCCAATAAATATTCACATAATATAAATAATATTATTTTATGTAACCAAATAAATAATAACAATCAAATAAATAATAATAATAATGACTACATAATATTTTGGCAAATAAGTTAATCTAGAAAAATTACTAATTTATGTATGTCCACAAAATAATTAATCCAACAATCTCCCACTTGGACAACATAAATTAGATCACAATATTGAAAAATAATGACAACATAAATTAGATCACAATATTGAAAAATAATCTAGAACAACTCACAACATGTGACCACAATAAGATGCCAAAATATTACAACATTCATAACCAAAAGATCCAAAATGAAATATGTAAGTTTCTTATCACTGCAGAAAATCACACTCGAAGGAGTGATGATATCATACAAAAATGAAACACCTACATTTCAGTGACCTTTATATAAATATGAAATATACAATTATGTCCCAATCATCTGCCCAAGATGCTATATGAGATTAAAACAATCTCACCATAATAATAATTTGAGACTGGGTCCAAAATGTCTCAAAGTTATGCCATAACATCAATTGCGCAAATCATAATAAACAAAATATGGCAATACAAAATAGACAATTATATGTCTCAATCATCCGCCCAAGATGCTATATGAGATTAAAACAATCTCACCACAATAACAATTTGAGACTGGGTCCAAAATGTCTCAAAATTATGCCATACATTAATTGCACAAATCAGAATAAACAAAATATGGCAATACAAAATAGACAATTATATGTCTCAATCATCCGCCCAAGATGCTATATGAGAGTAAAACAATCTCACCACAATAACAATTTGAGACTGGGTCTAAAATGTCTCAAAATTATGTCATAAAATTAATTGTGCAAATCAGAATAAACGAAATATGACAATACAAAATAGACAATTATATGTCTCAATCATCCGCCCAAGATGCTATATGAGATTAAAACAATCTCACCACAATAACAATTTGAGACTGGGTCCAAAATGTCTCAAAATTATGGCAAATCAAAATAAACAAAACATGACAATACAAAATACTTGTCGTCACAACAATAAATGATTATTGTCAATCATTTCAATAATACGACAATACAATAAATGAGGTTCAAAAGAGAAGTACATATCCAACAAAGAAAACTCCCACTAAACCAATACATCAAAATATCTCATTATACCTAGGTTACCTGCTCAACAAAGACTTTAATAGTCAATCCCTTAGTTAAGCGATCTGCAATTATAAACTCTATGGCGATATGCTCCAAGTATCGTCCAAGCACATTAACAACAAAAACAATATAAAGACGTGTGCAAACTTGAACATACGTAAGAGTGTCAACAGCGGAAGCATAAGAAATTTGTGCGATTTCACAATTATTATAAGGATATTAAGATTTAGAAAACTTCTCACCCAATCCTCATAATTAGTTTCGTTCAGCTTGATGAAGAAAACTATTTGCATAGGCAAAGCTGGAATAGAACGTATCAACAATAGCAAAATTAACCCACATATTTTGTTGAACTTTCAATATCATATTCTTTTAAAGCTAATATCGAGAGGATACTGAAAACCTTAAGAATATAATAAACCATTCATCAAGAATTACATTAAAAAAAATTAAAAAAAAACAAACAAACTGAAGGATGGGTTTATTATTAATATAAATCATAATGCAACAATAAGAACAATAATGTTCAACAATAGAATAATGCACTTAACATAAGTGAGATTAAAATTATGTAAGACATCTAACAATATTCACAAAATTGATATTTCTTCACAATTTGTCCCACAAAGGCGAGGTCTCAATCATGAAAAATATCTAACAACACAAAATTGATATCTTATCACAGTCTGTCCCGCGAAGGCGAGCTCTCAATCATGAAAAATATCTAACAATACAAAATTGATATCTTATCACAATCCGTCCCGCGAAGACGAGCTCTCAATCATGAAAATATCCAACAATACAAAATTGATATCTTATCACAATCCGTCCCGCGAAGGTGAGCTCTCAATCATGAAAAATATCCAACAATAAAAAATTGATATCTTATCACAATCCGTCCCGTGAAGGCGAGCTCTCAATCATGAGAAATATCCAACAATACAAAATTGATATCTTATCACAATCCGTCCCGCGAAGGCGAGCTCTTAATCATGAAAAATATCCAACAATACGAAATTGATATCTTATCACAATCCGTCCCTCGAGGGCGAGCTCTCAATCATGAAAAATATCCGACAATATTACCAAACTACATCTACATTATAAATGTTCAATAAAATATATAATCAACCATAAACAAAGTGTCCAAGACATACTGTACAGACTCGTACTACTCATTATCAAAACATGAAACCTCATACAAACATATCAAATGGCATTAGCAGGTACTCAAGTAGCAACCCATGACTTAATAGTTAGATTCACCCTTCATCAGTAACACTAGTAAAATATAAATTTCATGTATAAAATATAACCATAAACCCTAAAATATAAAATATAAAATACATTGTGACTATAATATAAATTACAAATACTAGTAGAACTCTGTATTTTCTATCTTTACTGATAAGAGGTTTCTAGTGCTAAGGGTTTAAATTTGAGAATATTCTCTTCGACTTTTCAATATCTAAATGATGGTAAGTGCAAGCAACCACCACAACATATAAACAAAATATACAATCAAATAAGCCATAATCAAAATATTAAAAAATTGAATCACATGACAATACACTATAAAACCTTGAATAAAATGACAAAGCGCCACCTAAAGAATCATACTCATATAAAACAAAATTTAACAAGGATCATAGAAACAATGCAAGGCACACTTCAATCTTCTTTTCATATTTCATTGTTTGCAAATTCTATAATTTTCCTTTGATAGATTTCAATTATTACATTATCTTCACATTAGGGAAAATAAAAGTCACGACATCACAAAACACAAAGATAGAATAAATTTTGCTATAATAAAATTATATATTGCATCATTCAAAAAAAATTATAATATTTTTTTTCGAATTTACATTTCATCAAATTGGGCAAAAAAAATATTGTTAATAGATCATTGTAAATTCAAACAGTACAAATTTGATTAGAAAAATCTCACAGCCATAACCAAAACTAAACCAGGCTCTGATACCAATTGAAAGAAATAATCAAATTAGGGTTTTCAATTTAGTCTGATTATGGCATATGAGTACATCATATTATATATAAGATAAAAAGATTAAAACCTGGAATAGAAGAAGAGCTTTGATTCATCATCTTGTTGTTTCTGTCCTTTCCTGATTAATGGTCTCTACAAAGAATGATAGAGAGAAGAGTGTGTACAAACTGTTCCCAAGGCCAGAAGCTTATACAGAGAACTGTCTTCTTTATTCTTTAACAGGGTAGGATAAAGACTGACTCTGGGTAGTTGTAGGGACTCTTTTATATATTATTAATTAATAATAGGCTCAGCCCACCTATTATCAGCTGACTCAATAAATATTCACATAATATAAACAATATTATTTTACGTAACCAAATAAATAATAACAATCAAATAAATAATAATAATGACTACATAATATTTTGGCAAATAAGTTAATCTAAAAAAATTACTAATTTATGTATGTCCACAAAATAATTAATCTAACATGGTTTGTCAAAAGCTATACCATAAAATCTACAGTTTCGTTATTTAAATATCATATAGTTGTCATCTTAGGTATGTGATTATTCATAAATATTTTAGCTTCTATTCTTTATTTTTTATGATATGCATGCATCTTATGTAGTAATTAAAGGTGTAAAAATGGACTTTCGGATAGGCTTGAAAAATGTTATTTAAATTGGAAAGATATTTTCTTTGATTCGCTTAGCCATAACTTATATTAATTTTAGTTGACCTTTTAAGGTGCGGGGTTTAAGTTTATAATTTGAATGGGAAAGAAATATGTTAACAAATTTGATAAAAGAGGTGGAAGGGAATGTTTTATATAGGACGTATAGATATGGAAGGATGAGGAAATAAATATATGCGGTGAAATCAATATATAAGATATTTAAGAAATGGGAGAAAATTTCTGTACTTGTTTAGGAAAACAAAAGTCTTACCAACAACTTAATATTTTGTCTGAAACATGTTTAGTAAAAACGTGTTATGTATATAATTAATGATGAAATTATTACTCACTTATTTTTCAACTGTAAGGTAACTGCACATATATGAAATGTATGATTTTTTTGTTGAGAATTGTTTTTGTATACCATAATATATATACATTTTTTTGTAAATTTGAACACTTGAAGACTTAATAATAAGTGTAATAAATTATGGAGGTGTATATGGGTGACGATAGTTTAGAACATTTGGAATCATAAGAATATTATTATTCCTAGGAACTCAAAAGTAGATGCTGAGGAAGTGTCACAAATCAAAGTATGAGCGTGGATCATAAGTAGATATCTAAGCGCAATAGTCTTGTATTCTAATTGGTGTTTGAGTCTAATAATGTATTTACAATAAATGAGGCTTTAGACATGAAACATAGGAAATGTCAGAATATTAGTATGCTCGAGAGAATTAAAATTAAAAGTAGACGAGTGTTTCTAGAATTTATTAGATTTCAGTTTTCCAATTTAGGATATGTGTGTAATCATATAATTTCGCTCAAATCTAATTTAACTCTTTGGCAAGTGTACCAAATCATACAAGTAGTAAAAAAGAAATTTCCAGCATTATTTTTAAAAATATTTGCATGTGTTTGGTTAATGTGAATGTTTACTAATTCGAACTACACACTTAAAGACGTTAGTTCATAAAAAAAAAAATTAAAGAATTGGGTTGATAAATCTAACTGTTACACATTCTAAAATATCAACTTAACTTTCTACTACTTTCATATATACAACTCAATGCATTCACATGGTCGATGTGAATGCTTACTAATTCGCACTACACACTTAAAGATGTTGGTTTATAAAAAAATTAAAGAATTGTGATAAATCTAACTGTTACACATTCTAAAATACCAAATTAACTTTCTACTACTTGATCAGGACAAAGATTCACTAGGTTGAATTTCATGAACTTGACTCAATGCAATTTCTCTTTTCAATATATTTCTAACATTCACACCATAAGTTCACTAGTCCTAATTCCATGTTAGTGTAACAATATCAATCCCTTCGTTCTTTTTAAATCTTAATTGACAATATCAATCTCTTAGTTCTTTTTACACAAGATATGCATTAAGAATGAGTTTAGAATGATCTAGAGATGTAAATTGTCTAGAATCACATCTTATTAAGTTGTTCAATCTTAAAATAAAATTTTAAAATCAATGTTTAGATACATAAAAAAAACATAGATAATCAACCAGGTAATATAAAGCATCAACAAACAACATAAAAGTTAAGGAGAAAACTACAATAAATTGAAATTCACTACATCCAACCCTAATGACAAAAAGAATTAACTATTCACATATATTGAGAGCATAAAAATTTGGGAAAGAGAGTGTCAAAATTGAAGTAGAATTCTTCTTAAAATTTTTCTTTTTCGCAATAATTAAACCTTAAATCCTACACTCTGATAAGATTGTTTGTGAACAATATATATTAGTTAAAAAAACTTTTAATTAACAGAAAAGACAAAAAAAGTAAAAAAAAACTATGAACATAATTAAAATAACTTTTGACCGATATAAATTTAAATAATTATAGTCAATGTCAAATTAAAACTATATCGTGGAAAAAAGATTTTTAACTATGATTTTTTAAAAAAATTATATAGAGAGATTTTGTAGAAGCTATCAGCACCTTATTTGGCCTATATACATTACACATTTTTTTATATCGATGAAGATTAGTTTCCATGACATGCCTGCAATCTAAAGAATCCTTGTGTTTTATTTATTTGCTTTTGTAATTTACAAATTATTAGTTCTTAAAATTTGAGTTGGCAACATCTACAATTCCGTGCTAAATTTGTCTTCTCATTAAGATAAAATTGTGAGGTTCAAACCTAAAACCCCTCCGTTCAAAACTTAGCAACAATTGCAACTGTGTAATTGCTGTATTGATGAAGACCAGCGCCATGTGAAAATGAAACCGTGCTAACCTTTGACTTTGGCAGCTGGTGCTTACTTCACACTGGTTCAATACTTTTACTTGCTTTACCACTAGCTATTACCATAAAATCTACACTTTCACTTTTTAAATATCAAATAGTCAGCATCTTAGGTTTGTAATGATGAATAAATATTTTACGATACTCATGCATCTTATATAAAGGTGTAAAAATATATTTATTGAAAGGCTTGAAAAATGTAGTTTAAATTAACAGATTTTTTTTTTTTATTATTTGGTTTGTTTCATCCATACTTAAATTGATTTTGGTTGATCCATTTCTTAAAATAATAACTATTTTTTTTTAAAATTAAAAATAATTATTTTCTTTATATATATATATATATATATATATATATATATATATATATATATATATATATATATATATATATTTATATATATTTTTTTT
>Ga0209700_108289_pt1 | contig 13489 bp, 5 predicted proteins | sample SiratroredBW_FD_187528 | JGI IMG/M metagenome (GOLD analysis project Ga0209700, IMG submission 187528) | Root nodule microbial communities of legume samples collected from California, USA - Siratro red BW (SPAdes) (version 2) | ecosystem: Host-associated > Plants > Roots > Nodule | place: USA... | reverse complement strand
AAAAAAAAAAAAAAAAAAAAAAAAAAAACATGATTAATCTTCACTCCTACGCAATCACAAGTAGTGGGGTTTCCTTCTACTTTGATATTTTCTATGTTTGAAAATGTACACTTTATTTTTTTCGAAAAATATAAAACTTGTCCCTGATGTTTAATATAGAATCCAATGTACATGGACAAAACCGCAGGTAATGTGTTACAAAATGCTTCATTGAATTAATATAACATAGATCAAAGCTTAAAAGGTAAGAACTTTCTTTATATGTAGAGAAGAAAATAACAAATTATTGTACTTTGATTGTAATTTTGGGCCATGCATTTAAATGTGTACGTAATAAAAAGGCGCACGGAAAGGGTAAAATAATATTTGTAATTATTTTAATATTTTATAAGAATAAATATAGTTAATGTGGTAACGTTATAAAAAAATAAGAACTTAGTTTTTATAATTTTTTGTTTATCAGTATTAATTAGTATACTGTGAATAATTAAAGTTATTCTAGATATAATTTTTAAGATGTACTAAAGATTAATTAATCGTATTAGTATAATATATTTTAATTAAATTCTAAAGAATATTTAGTACTTTTTTAAAAATTTGCTGAAAAAAAAATATTGTTCAAACAGTGAAAGGAAACATCCCAGATCCGACAGAAGTATGAAACTTAAGAAATCTACCAAACTTGGTCTTTTTATGCAAAAACACCTTCTCATTACCCATTACAAATTGGTGAATTTTTTTGTAAAGTTTAAAATTTGGATGTTGGTTCCACTCAATGTTTGGATTTGAGGAAGAACAATAGAGAGGTAGAAAATTGTGTTTTTTATTTTATCAAAGAAAAACATAAAATGAAATTTTACAAACAATAATTTAAAATTTCATTTCTTATATGCTTTAGTTCAAATTTTGAAATGTTATTGTTTTCTCTCTTTTTCATAATCAAAGGGTTTGTTGTCATGTTTTACTCATTACTCTTTTTTGGTTTGATCCAATGTCATATTTTTTTTTTTTTAATGCCATGGAAAAGGTTTAGCCTAATATAATATACCCAAGACATAAGAAACATTGTTCAAATTTTATTATTAGTTCTGATAGGGCAAAAGTTGCTTGACTATATTATATGAACTGGTTATTAATAAATATTATTATTTTTTATTCCATTCATAGTTTTGAGTTGTTTAAAATTATAGAAAGCTCTTTATATAAATAACTTCTTTTATAGTGCTTAGCATTTATATTAAGTATAAGATAAAGAATGTGAGATGTTAAAAAATTAAATTTGAGAGTTAAATAATTTGTTAATAGAAATTTTCATTACAGTAATTAAACTAATTAAATGCATTAAATTAAACAAAATAATTAAATTGCTTGAAATTTAGTGACTGTTTTATATAAAAAAGCATTAAAGATATTATTAATTAATTATCTTTTATGAATCACATGGTAATAAATTTCAAATTTCTAATCTAAGATATGTTTGATAAAATAATTTCATAAAAAAAAAATTGGGTCATGGTTAGACACTTTACAATTATGTTGTGGATGATTTATGTAACGAAAAATTTGTATTTAATTCCTCTATGGTTAGATAAATAAAAAAAAGTCACATAATGATAAATGATGATAATAAGTGGCATTCATACTTATAATAAACAAGAAAAAAATCCACAACAGTAATGATGATAATTTTAACCTTTTAAAATTTTTCAACTATTATGATGCTCTCATCTTCTAATGGAATCCTAATTATAATATTTATTTTTTTAAAATATATATATAGACACACACATATATTTATATTTTTAATATTTGAAGTATATATACAAATGCTCACTCTTTTTAGAAGAGTTTTTATAAACTTCTGAATTATTCAGTACTGTAAATTATTTTCATTAACCTATAAAATGTAGACTAATTGTCAACTATTCATTAACCTATAAAATATAGATTAGCAATCCAATTTCAAAACACATTATACCTAATTGTTGAAAAATAAAACATTGATTACAAAAAGATTTGTTTAATATTCATTAAACAATAACGCTTACATAATGAAAAAATTATTCAAACAATATGAAGTAAAAGTAAATAATTAAAAGTAAAACTGTAATGTTTCTCTAATATAGGGAGATTTTTAATTTTTACATCTAGCTACTATTTTTAACTTTAATTAATTTTTATTTAAAAATATATTATTTTTTAAATTTTATACTTTGAAAATTAATGCATAAATATGATAAATCAACGCATGAATTTTAATACTTTCAGTTATAAAAAAAATAATTATAAAAATATATTTTTTATTTTGACGTCATATTTTCAAAATTAAAAACAAATAACGGTGAAAATAGTATTTTTATTTAATTTTTATATCTGATATTTTCTTTGATAAGTATACTAAATGACTTAATGATGATCAATAAATGAATTCCCAAATTTTAAAATCATTAATGTACTATCCTTCCGCTAATATATATATGTAACAAATATAAATAATTTAAAAAAAAAATATGATAAGTAAACAACTCAATCCAATCAGAAGCTAAAGCACTTCAACCAAATATGGTAAGTAGGTTGAACAATGTAACATAATAAAAAAAAATTGATAATGATTTAAATAGCAAAGGATAAAATGGAGAAAACCACCATGAACCAAATTATTCAGAGTTTAAGGAATCACTTTAGCATCAAGTAATTATCAAAAAGCAGCAACATTATGTCATAATCCTCACAAATTTGATAAATAATGTTTGATTAAATAATTCATGTCAATTACCGTAAACTCCTAAAAATCCTCTCAAAAATGAATAAAATACACTAGACTCGTATACATTAGTTTTTCTTTCCCTAGAAACCATATGCAGAGGAGTAGTACGTAATGCAAAACCAAATAATTGAAGACGTTATTTCTCCATTCTTATTACTTTTTCATTCTAATACGAAAATTCTCAAAGTAAAGCATTCTAACAGCACCAGGCATTTCACCATCTTTACTTTCGTTTCGTTTTCAATCAAATGCTTCAAATTATTGTGAGAATGATGCGTAAGTGTCCATTCTTACTTAGAACTGTGTATAAATATAGCAGTAAAAACATTAGGCAAATGAAAATTATAACACCATCATACAAGAGGTTATGAACTCAAATGAATCATCTCTATAACTAGCATAACAAGCAAGTGGAAGCTCATACCTAGGTAGTCAATATACATAATACAAGCAGGGGGCAACCTTAAAAAATAGTTAAATAATGTTACAATACAATATTCTTCTATTCAAGCAAACATAAGAAGAGAATCAGACAAGGACTGATAAAAGATGCAACATAGAATCTAGCTTTTGGCACTGCTAGATTGAGCAGATTGTTCAAACAATCTATCACCTCAAATTCAGGGTTGGCTTCTTATTCTTCTTCTGTTTTGACAAAATATGAGAGAACCTTGCAAATCCAAATTTATTTCTCTTGGTAGAAAACAACTTATGGCCAGTTCCTTTCTCAACTTGTCTGTCAATTGGTGGATCAGCGTTTTGTTTACCAAGCATCTGACCCAGAGACACATTCTGTTTCATTGAGATTCTTTCTCCGGCTTCAAACTCTTGTGGTTGAAGCAGCTTCCTGCTAAGTATTTGTCCTATTGATAGGGTTGACTTTAGAACTGGCTTGGCTTCATCATTTACCAGATGCAATCCATTGACATCGAGTAACCGAGGATCTCTCCAATGATGAGATGAACAAGAGTTTTTGAACTTGGTGGAGTTTTGTATAGAACGTCTTTTGTGACCCTCAGAACGCCAATTCCTTAAAGCATCTTCAACCGCTACCTTGTCTCTATTTGCAGCTTCTACCCTTTCCAGAGCTTCTTCAAGGGCCTTCTTGCTGGTTTTAACTTCCTCTGTAGCTTCTTCTACCCTTTTCAAAATGTCCATGTTTGACAAATTTGTTTCATCAACTTCAAGCATTGCATTTGCAACTCTCTTCCTGGATTGTTCCTCTGCATCTTTGGCTTTGCATGTCAGAGCAGTATACTCTTCAAATGAAAGAGTAATCTGGTTTTCAGGTAAACTCTCATTCTCATGATTAGATAATGCGTTAATTTCTGCAAGGGCAAAAGCTTCTGCAGCTCCAGCAGCTTCTTTCATTTTTCTGGCTGCAACCAATCTGATTTCAGCAGTTCTTATCATGGTTTTTGTCTGTTCAATCTCAGACATAGTTCTCAGAACTTCTGCTTTTGCAGATTCTCCCATTATTTTGAAATTCTCCGCCTCAGAACTCAACCGCTGGAGCTCTGTAGTAATAACTGAAGGATCATGTGAAGCATCTTTAATTTCAGCCCCTTTTGCTATTTGCAGCCTTAATCTGGTATGGTTTAGCTCTTCCTCAAGAGAAGATATTTTTGAAGTATTTTGAGCTAACCTTTCCCTTGTTTTCTCAAGTGAGATTCTTTCCTTCTCTAACTTCTTATTAAGCAATTCAACAGAAGTTCGAACATCAGCCAGGTCAACGGTAGTTCTGGTTAAATTCAACTTGGCCTGCTTCAATTCTTGTAGTATTAAGCCTGGCGTAGATGAAAGATGGGCAGTGAAACCTTGGCTGTAAGGTTGAAGAACATTCAATTGACTCATTTGGTTTTCCTTTTCATCATTGTCTTCAACAACTGATCTTCTATCACACTCACCAAGCTGAAGATTCAAATTCACTTCAGACTGTGCCTTCTGTATCTTTGATTTCAATTCTTCAACAAGCTTTTTGGTACTTTCCAATTCTTTCAACACATCAAGAGTTTCCCTTTCTTTCAAGATCAGTTCTTTCTCCAATATCGAGGCCTGCTCCTCCAACTTTTCAGCACTCAGCTCTACTGTGTGCTGCTGCTAACCAAAGGGGATAAGGAGAAACTTGACAATTTAGCTCAACCAAATACTTGAAAAGGAAATTTAACGCAAAAACCACTATTAACAAATAAAGTATGTATAATGCCAAGGACAAAATATAGATACAAATCTTGGTGTTCTCTGATCAAAATAGAAGTTTCAATTTCAATTCAGTAATCCTCATAATAAAGGTTTGGGTTAAAGATCAACACAAGTTACTGAAGTGAAACTTCAATCCTAATTGGTCAACAACACCAAAAGCACTTCAAGTATTTAAATTTTGTCCTTAAAACACCAACAGTTTCATTCCAATTTACCAATCAAGAAATTAATAAAAAAGATAGCATTTTTATCTTTTTTTTTCCCTATATTTTGCAGCATTCTCCATAAATTACTTAAACTACAGTTCATGGGATCCAATCCTCATACAATAGACTGCGACCACATTTCGAAACCGTAATCTTGAAAGAGTCCCTAAATCTTTGGACAGCAGATAAACAACCTAGAATCACAACAAAACCAATTTTTTCGGCATGAGACACTAAGGAAACAGCACAAACGGGTCCATACACTTGAACATATCACTACTTACAACACGAACAACAAACAAAAAACAAAAGAACCCCAGCTTCCCCCACTCCACGCAAGTAAACCAACAGAGACCCCCACCAAAATTCATCCACAAAGGTACCACCTTTTCCACCGAAAAGGGGGAAGAACAAACCAAAACAACGAAATGGCAGCACTTCAGCTAGTGGAGTGCTATACGTAGCAATGCCCCAACTCAATTAGAGAAAGAGAGGGAAGTAGTACCTCAGAATGAGAAGGCACACACGCAATAATCTTACTGTGAAGGGGTTTCCAGTAACCAACACCCCCAAACATTGTGACCGCATCCTTCACCGATTCAAAGGGCGCTGAAGTATCAACCTCCGTTCTCAAACTCTTCTTCTCCGAACTCTGTTCGCCTTGATTCGTCGTCGTTTCGGCCACGTCAGCACCACCCATTTCCATAGCCACCTGCACAAACAAACGGAACCAAAAGCAAAAGCAAAAGCAAAGCAGCACAAACAGACCCTCGTTCGTCCGTGCTAGAATTTGTAGCACGCGACAAAAGAACACAGAGTGAGAAACAGAGGTAGAAGGAAAGCGACAAGAAACTAAGTTTAGTGTTTGTGTTGCATTTTAGTACACAAGATGTTGTCGTGTCGTTCTCAAGTGCTTGGGAAGGGACAGGTGAATCAGAGTGAGAGGGAAAAAAAACAGAAAAAAGTTTCAAGTGAACGTTTGAGATTGAATTTCCCAGAATACCCATAACAACAGTGGGTGATTTGATTATTCACACAAAAAGGGTAACTCTGTTTACGCACTACTTTAAATTTAAATGAACAATAATATTTCTATATATATAATACATAAAAAAAAACATATTTATTTTAAATTAGTGAACATTTAAAGAGACTATAGAGAATAAATAAATAATTGATAAAAAAGATTAAGCCTAATATTTGTGAAGTTAATCGAGAAGTGTAGCTATTGAGGGCGACGTAGTATGGGCCCCACATGCACGCTTGAACAGTTGAAGAGTGTGAACGGTAAGTAACACAGAACTGCATGTTTACTTTAGTTGAATTTGATTTTGAAAAATTTGACGTTGCAACTTTTTAAAGCTTGCTTGCTTTTGAAGATTAGACTACTGGTTTGGTCGTTAAATTAAAAATTGGTATTCAAATGGTTCTAAAAGTAGACTTTTTTTCATAACGGTTTTTAGTTTTTTTAGTTGGCTGGTGAGCCTATATTTAAGAAACATTGTTGTTTTAATTAAATATATTTGGAGTTAATTAGTTCACAATAATTCAGTTTGGTGAGTGATACTTTTTATTATTATTTAATTGGTAGCTATTAATTGATAAATGTGTATTGGGGTTAAGTACATAAATTCAGGCCAATATCGAGTATTTTTTAGTCCCAAACCAAAACATGAACGAATGAGTTATGATGATATTGACTTTATCAAAATATAAACTAGATGTGAGAGAAAAATTGCATTTGTTTAGATTCAATGTAACTTGTCTAATTAAATTGAGCTCGCTAAATTGGTTCGTAAGTTTGGAAAAATATTGTTTTGTTAAAATTGTAGTTTTAAATATTTTTTTAAAATACTTTTTTAAAGTTAGATTATATAATTTTTTTAAGTAAAAGTAAATAAAAAAAATTGTAGCTATAAATTAAGTACTAAAACTAAAACAAATACTATAATCGAGTTAAAGTTTCGGATTCAAATCGCAAAGAAAATTCAACATAAAATATTTTGATCGGATTAATTCGTTAAGTTATCCAATCTAATCAATACATTTATCATAAAGTTGAAAAACATATTTGATAATTATATTTAGTGTCAAGTTATAGGTGAAGGAATTAGGAGCTAAGTAAAATGGTGTGGGATTGAGAATCACTTTTGTGGAATAAGGAAGTATAATGTCACAATTTTGGGTATTTTAAAATGAAATGTATGAACCATTTGCAAATGTAGATGTTTTTATGTTTAGGACAACATGTATGTCGCTTTTAAAGAGAATAGTGTGTTGTTATTTTTTTAAATATGATGGTGATATTTTCCATGTTTGTTGTCAAAAGTCTGATGGTAATGGTTATATAAAGGAGAGTGACATTTTTATTTGTTTATTTTTGTCAAGTTTTACTAAAGTTCTGATTTAGTAATTAAGAGATTATGGCTTATATTATAAGATGTGATATTATTTGTAAGTAACACAACATTGATATAGCATCTACTAATTATATTGATTTTTATTCTGAAATTAATGTATTTACAAGTACAAATCAATATAATTTTATTAATATAAAATTTTAAGTATATAAATATGATTAACTAATTTGAGTCCTCGAGTTAATTTATCAAACTCAACTATAACTCATATTGGAGAAAGATAGGAATAATTTGAGTTTTGTTTATTTAAGATAATAGGTGTAGTGTATATGGGAGAATGACTTCTTATTCTTGTAGTATAAGGTATGTATTTTACATTTCTCACAAAAATGGAAGTTAATTCTTACAATAATACTTGATCTTCACTTGCTTTTACATTTTTTTTCACTTTTGCTTTTCAACTTGAAGTTACATAAATTTTTATTTTGTATAATTTTTTAACATCAATTAAACATGTTTATAAGAATAATATTGCCAAGTATAATATTTTTAGATTAGAAATATGATTTGTGATGATATAATTATGTTCATGAAACAAACTTTCCTAAGTATTATTGATTACATGCTATTAGATTCTAAAAGAACAAAAATAGCTTTACATTGACTTTTTTCTCCCTTAGTGAATAATGTGGGATTATTGTAAAATCGTGAATATAGTTGGACAAATTTCTTAATAAATTTTAGAAAAGAAAGATACGAAAAAAAAAAAGAAATTGATTTCTTTGTAATCTAAAATTAATTCAGGCACAAGTTTAAAATAAAATTTGGAAAAGTATATGAAAGAACTTATACAGGTATCCATGAGTTAATATAGAAGTTAAATTTATTTTTTCTCTCTTAAAGTCTAATACTTTTCATGACTTTTTATGTATGTGGTTTTCATCTTTGGAGTGGTAGCATAAATATTTGAGATGAATTGTGGAATTGCATATTGTGAGTTTATAATAAGCGAGTTTATGGAATTCCTATATTTTTTACATTATGATTCTTTAAATACATCAAATTTATACTTGTGCATTGAGCTAGACCATCATGAAAAAATTAATATAATAAATATCTATTCTTTCAATAAATTTACCAGACACAATAATTATGTTGTTTGTAGGTTTGTTTTGATAAAGTGTCAAACACAAATAACAAAAGTGATAAATAAAATCATTTCCGTGTGAACTTGTATATTATTTGGATTATTCAAGTATAATCTATAAAATTGGAGAACACAAATAAATTAATTCATCGTGACTATCCAAGTTTTGATACATTAATCAAAAAAGTCTCTTGATTCCAATATTAATCCTTTGAATTTGTGTAATCCATTACATTAAAAAAAAGTTTTAAGGATAACTAAATGTTTTTACCCTATATAAAAGTAATTATTTATCTTCTGTAGTTTCTAATTTAAAAGAGTTTTCCAATTACAATTTACATTATAAAGTTACATAATTGGTTCATTTCTTCAATCAAAATAACTTATAATTGAATACAAAGAGACTTAATTACATAGAAGTAGATACAATTACACCAAACCTAAATAGAAGAAAACTTAATTTTTCAGTACAAAAAATCAAATGGAAGAATAATATCTAACCTGGACATCATCAACATTTGTGCCTTTAAAAATGTGATAAAATAAGGTTCCAATAATGTATTTTTTCCTTTTATAGAAATTGAGTCTTTAATGTGATAAACTTTCTATAACTAGGAGGTGATTAAGATGTTAAAGAAAATATTTGCTTAAAATTTCAAATAAAAAATTATTTTAACTAGCTTAAATTATTTAAAATGGAAAGAAAATACTTAGTGAAAAAACTTATGAATCTAACAATTAACATAATTCAATATGCATTGTCTTCATAAAATATTTTTTATGTTTCTTGTTATAAACACAATATTCACATAATTACAAAGTTTCAACATGCAGCTCTTTCTCATTTATACGGTCTAAAAATATATGCATCAAAGTATTATCAAATGCGAACAGAGAGATAAATAATGTGGAATCTCTCACGCAAGCTCGAACCTTTTTAAGATATATAAACTTTTAACCTTTTTTTTATTATCACAATCTTTGTCTTTTCCAACACTCACATCTCCTTCAACGCTACTCTTGAAACTTCTCGCATCTAGTGTACCCATTAAAATAAGGTTCTTCTCTAGTTCTAAAATATAATGAATGTGTGACAATGCTCTTACTATTTTATTAAGCATTCGATCTTAATGAACCAATGCCAAAAAATTTGCAAGTATTAGCATTGTCCATCAACATCTCCTCATATGTCAAGACAATTACTATTTGGGCATATATGAAAAGTACAACCAAAGTTCAAAATCCATGCTTAAGAATAATCCAACTTATCCCTTATCATAAGACGAGACAATCTTCATTATACTTTAAATTAGTCTGAACAATATCAGCTAAAAATTCTTTGTCCCTTCTCATGGAAAAATCTTTCTTCTACTAACTCAATTTTTTTACTTTAATAACAAATGTCCCTTAAATTAACTTTGTCACTAGTAGAAAAAAAAATTCTACAATAAGATACGACATTAATCACTTTAAAGAGAAAAGTGGTGGTAATTTTAAAATTATATGAATACATATTACATCAGTTAATAGAGAACTGATGTAAAAAGAATCTTTCTACATCGATTGTTAACAAAAACCGATGAAGAAAGTAACTTAGTGAAAAAGAAATAAAAACAATTAAGTGGAAACCATATTACATCGGCTACAGAGGTAACAGATGTAGTATGTGGGCATCTATTACATTAGTTCTCTAGATAACCAATGTAATATGCTCTTACGTTTAAAAATTTCAATTTTTGAGTGAGCAAAACATATTTATTACATCAGTTGCTTATACAACCAATGTAATAGATTTATTTTTTAACCTAACATTTTTACTACTTTTGTTATTCGTCTTTTTCTCGCGTCGCTGAGTCTCTGTGGTGTTTGCGTTCTTTGGTAGTTCTTGGGTTCTCTGCTGCTTATGTTCTGATCGTTTTCACCCTCAGTTGCTTCCTTCGTTGGTAGCCTTCACCCACTTTTGCATTTTTGATATAGGTAGTTTGTTAACTTATGTTTTTTACATTGACGTTGCAGGGTTTTAAGAGTGTCATACACCTGATGCGTGAGCCTTTCTCCACTGTGAATGCTTGATTTGACCTCTACCCCACTTATCGTTGTAACATGTTAACATATGTGTAGAATTGATTAAAGATAGTGTATAGATTAATCATGGAGTTGATAATACTAACCTTTTGTGCTTGAGAGAAAAATTAAGAGAGGAAATTAGTTTATTTTAAGGTTCTCCTTGTAGTTGTTTTATCTATTTCCAAGAGAGGGTGTTATTAGTTTTTCCTTGGAGTTAAAGAGAAGGGTGTTATTGTCTATTGTTTGTTTTGTTCTGTTTCTTTCATCTTTTATTTTAGTTACAAGTTCTTATGTTATTACTATGACACCCAACAATGGTATCAAATCTTGGTTCCTGGAATTAGTCCACTGCTATTGTGTAGAGAAATCTAAGTATGGTCTATGATTACAGCTAACATGACCTTTCACATAAAAATGAATTATTCTTGTTACCGGATATAGAGAGTAGTAGTGCGAAACTCCGTCTCTAAACAAGTCCTAGTAAGGAAAAACTTGATATTTAAATGTGTTTATTAGTGACCCTCATTTCTTTCCTAGAAATTTACCAAGTGTAATGATTTACCCTCTCCAATCATTGTTCCAGTAGTTAGTACTATTCAAAATGAGAAGTGCAAAAGTCAATTTTAAAGTTAAGACAACAAAATATGAAATAGAAAAGTGTGATGGGAATAATTTCTCATTGTGAAATTGAAGATGAAGGAAGTTTTGAGAAAGGACAATAATGTATATATAATTAAAGAAAGACTGTTTCTTCCTGCACTTCCAAGCGTTTCTTTAGACACCCCAAAATTTTTCAAAATTGTCTAAAATGCCCTTAAAATAATATTGTGAAGACCAAAATACCCCTAAATCTAAATCTCTCATATTACCTTCTCCACTCAACTCTGCTCATTTCAGTCTCCTGGGGTGCCACCTCCAAGCAGCTCTAGCAATCCGTTTTGTGCTTCTTTGGCCGGTTTCGTTCCATCATCCATCAATAGCAACGCATTTGACAATCATTTGAGGTACGCATGATGTATTGAAAGATTTGTACAGTATTTGGGGAGATCTTGTTCGGTTTGCGATTTGGGGGTGGGTTGTTTTTCGTATAAAATGAGTTGCGGAACGGGATGTTCTGGAACTGTTCTCCGAATCTAAAGGACAGTTCCCCGTTCCGCAACTCATTTTATACGAAAAATTAGTTGTGAAACGGGGTGTTCTGCCCGGAAACCTCCGCTCTGCAACTCATTTTATATGAAAAACAACCCATCCCCAAATTGCAAACCGAAATCTTCTGCCACCGCGAAGAACGCCCACCGCTGCAGAACAACACCAATCACCTAGTGCACCTCACCGTCCACCTTCACGCATCCACCTTCTACCCAACCATACCCAGCTACCTCCATTTAGTGTTGCATTACTTAATTTGACTGAAGGATAAAATTGTAATTTCATAAAGGATAGATTTGGAATATTTTTGAATTTTGGAGGTGCCTGAAGAAGACTTTGAGGTGCAAGAAGAAGTAGTCTTAAAGAAAAACCTATGGACATAACAATTCAAAGGATCAAAGGTGAAAGAAATTAATGATAATTCTATAGTAAATATGCACTTAACAATGATAGATGGGGTTTTATCCAACATTGTGGAGATGAATACTATGAAAAAAAATTTGGAACACTCTTATCAAATTATACGAGGTTAAGTCACTTCACAAAAAAATATTCTTGAAGAAGAAATTCTATACTCTTAGAATGAACGAGTTCACATTAGTAATGGACCACATCAACAATCCGAACATGTTGTTTCAATAGCAAATTTCAACATAGTTAAAAATAAATGTGTGGAGTTTCTACTTCAAAGTTTACTTGATTCGTATAATCAACTCATCATCACTATAACAAATAACAATATTGATGATTGAGGATTTTTCCGAAACTATTATTGAAGAAGAATCAAAGTGAAAAGGAAATGTAGAAAGGGTGAAAAGTTCAAAGCGAGCAAAGGCTTTGATGTTGATGAGAGGTAGATCAATAAAACTTGACTTTAGTGGGAGTCAAATTCTCATGATATATCAAAGCCTAATATCTCAATTGCTACCATGTGTCAAGAGAGAAAATGTAAAGAAAGATTGTTGGCATAGGAAGAATGAAGGAAAAAATTCTGAAACATCAACCTCATAAGATTACATTTCAAGTACCTCATAACACAGATATTTTGATATAGTTATATGGTAGGTAATAGTATATTCATGTGCAGTTTTATACATGACTTCATACCAGGATTGATTTTAAACTTATGAACCTATCTGAAATAGAGATGAATGTTCATGAAAAATAATATTATAAAAAAATATATATATTGTTCATGAAAAACAATATGACTTCACACCAAATTTGGTTTTGAACTTTTAAAATATCATAAAAACATTGATTATAAATAGATTTATAAGATCACATATAATGATAATGATTAAGTGAAATAATATAAGGTTAGATTGGTAGTAAAAGAATATACATATGCTCATGTATATTTATATTTAATTATATTTATATTTAATAAGTGATCTTTATTGATTTTTAGTTTTCAATCTAAGGATTGGTTAAGAAAAAAAATATAAAAAGTAAATAAAATCCTATTTAAATCAAAATTCAGTTTCTCAAATTGCTTCACTTTTTAACCTACTCTGTATCTTATAATTAATCTACTCTGTATCTTATAAAGATTGAAGTCATTAACTTTTTTTCTTTTTTTTTTTTCATT
>Ga0209700_108288_pt1 | contig 13490 bp, 8 predicted proteins | sample SiratroredBW_FD_187528 | JGI IMG/M metagenome (GOLD analysis project Ga0209700, IMG submission 187528) | Root nodule microbial communities of legume samples collected from California, USA - Siratro red BW (SPAdes) (version 2) | ecosystem: Host-associated > Plants > Roots > Nodule | place: USA... | reverse complement strand
AAAAAAAAAAAAAAAAAAAAAAAAAAAAAAAAAAAAAAAAAAAAAAAAAAAAAAAAAAAAAAGAAAAAAAAAAAAAAAAAAAAAAAAAAAACAAGAACAAGGAAAAACAAGAAAGAAGAAATAATAAAGATGAAACAATAACAAGAAAAAGTAATAAAAAATGGGAAATAAAGAAGAAGCAATAAAGAAGAAAAACGAAAAAAGAAGCAAGAAAGAAGAAGACACAAAGAAAAAACAAGAATGAAAAAAAAGAAGAAGCAAGAGAGAGTAAACAAAAACAAGAAGAACCAAGAACAACCAAGAACAACCAAGAACAGGAAGAAAAAAGAAAGAAGAAACAAGAAAGTAAAAGAAATAAAGAAGAAACAAGAATAAGAAAAAACAACAAAGAATAACTAAGAAAGAAGAAATAATGACAATAACAAGTAATAAAGAAGAAGAAGCAAGAAAGAAGAAACATGAAAGAAAAAACAAAAATAGTGAATCAAGAACGAACAAACAAGAAAGAAGAAGCAATAAAGAATAACTAAAAACGAAGAAGCAAGAAAGAAGAAACAAAAATAAGAAGAAGCAAGAAAAAAAAACAAGAGCAAGAATGAAGAAGCAATAAACAAGAAGAAAGAAAGAGGAAGTAACAATCAATAATTAAAAAAGAAGAATTAAGAAAAAAAACGATATAAAGAAGCAAGAAAAAATAAACAAGAACAAGCAAGAGCAAGAAAGAAGAAGCAATAAATACGAAATAAGAACAAGAAGAAGTAATAAAGAAGAAAAAAGAAAGAAAAAATAATAAGGAAGAAAAAAAGAAAGAAGAAATAAGAAAGAATAAGCAACAAACAAAGAAGAAGCAAGGAAGAAGGATCAAGAAAAAGAATAAGCAAGAAAAAAGAAGTATGAAAGAAAAAACAAAAACAAGAAAAAACAAAAACAAAAATAAAAAAGAAAGAAAAAAGAAGAAAGATAAAATAATTAAGTAAAAAGAAATAAAAGCAAGAAGAAACAAGAGCAAGAAGAAGCAATAAGGTAGAAAAAAGAAAGAAGAAACAAGAACAAGAAGCAACAAGAACAATAAGCAAGAAAGAAGAAAAAATAACGAGAATAAACAAGAAAGAAAATGCAAGAAAGAATAAAGAAGAAGTAAAAAAGAATAACTAAAAGAAACAAGAAAAAAAAAAGAAATAACAAAAAAACAAGAATAAGAAAAAGCAAGAAATAAGAAGCAATAAAGAAGAAACAAGAACAAAAAACAACAAGAACAAGAAACCACAAGAACAAAGCTAGAAAAAAAGAAACAAAAACTAAACCCTAAACGCAGACAGCTACCTACAACACAGTTTAAGATACATGAGAAAAAAATATAGAAAATAATTTAAAAAATAAAAAAAATGTTTTAAAAAAAAGATACTCACAATTTATATTTTATTTATACCAATCTTACTTTCATGCTAATTCTCTTCATTTTGTTACTCTAAACCGATAACAATCTTGATCATATTTTTTCTTATGTATCTAGACCCATTTTTTTACTTTATTTTTATTATATTGATATCATTATAATACAAATTTAAGAAAGATATTTTTCTGTTTTTGGAATTATGGAAGTATAGAAAAAAAATATGAAGGTTGAAAAAGAATCATTCATTCTATAAATTCCTTAGATTTCCTCCTACATTCTTATTATTGCTAATTGCATTTCATATTAATATTGAAAAACTAAAGTACCTTCTCTCAGCTCAGTGTATCATGTCACTGTTGTTGGTGTCCTAATGCACCTTCCTTGTCCACTGCATCAAGAGAAAGAACTTTTTATGAAAACATCATTGATGAAGTAATCATTTCTATGAGAATTATATTTCTAAAAGCTTGTTTTAGAATATATATATATATATATATATATATATATATATATATATAATGTGTTTTAAACAGTTCATTTTGGAAAACATCATATATGTTCTAAATAATTTATTTTATAAATTCTATTTACGAAGACTCATTTTTCTTAAATACATTTTATGTCTTTCACAAAAGTTGTATAAAAATTCCGTTCTAAAAATCATATTTTTAAAATTTTGTTTAGAAAGATTTTAATAATAGATAATCCAAAAGTTACTTTCATGAAGAGTAAAATAATAATTTAAAAAAAATAGTTAAAAATTACAGGGATGCAGTTAAAAATTAAAGGGGTGCAAGAAGATAAAGCTCTCAAAGAAACATCTCATTGGTAGAAGTTGAAGGTTATGAACTATACAATCCAAATTAATAGGATGAGAACCCAATTAGATGAAATATTGATATTATATGAAAAATAGTGAAATTCTTCTATTTAATAATTTCAATTTGTATGAGTTCAACAACATTCTTACATTACTTTTAAGATTATTGTTTTCGTTTTTACTTGAAATTATATATCTTTCATTGATATTTTATTTAATTATTGACAGAAATATATTTTTAAAATAAAAAATAGTTTTTTATTTTTATGACTTAAGATTTTATTTTGAAAAATTGAATTTATTATTTATACCATGTCAACATTCTTTAATAATTTTTTTATAAAATCTAAATTTTAATTCTATAAACTAATGTATGATTCGCAATAAAAATGCCCTAAGTTTTACTATAAAATTTTTTACATAGGTATATAATATTTGAAAATGATTTTATTATATTTAATTTGTTATTAAATGTCCTAACACTGTTGCAAGAATCTAGTCCAATCATGCATTATTCTTTTCTTTCATTTCAACTTTCCCTACCACTTAACTCAATTTATTCTCACAAATAAGAAAAAAAAAAACTCAAATTATTCTCTCAAACAACTATTTTTACTCGTACTTTTAAAGTCCTAAAAATATTCTTAAACATGTTTCATAATTCAATCGAATATACCATGGCTATATTTCACAATTGAGGAGGATCAATACCATTTCCACCCTCCAAAATACAATGTTAGGTTTATCTAAAATAAATTAATAAGGATTTGCATTTCTCTTTTTACCACATATGGTATACTATTCATGAAAAAGGCATTTGAAAATAATATCCTCTATAATTTATTAAGCACTTTCTGCACGGAAAATCGAATCAAACCACATTTTACAAAGAACAAATCCAAACAAACACGGTTCACAAATTTTCATATTACGTATTTTCAAATATTATTTTACTTTTAAATAAACTTTATATTGATAATTCGGGAATTAATGAAGGAAAAATTAATGGAGGGAAAGAGAACGGAAAAAAGAGAGATAAATTTATAGAAAGTGACACATATATTTTGATTATTTGACAAAAAAGAAAATATGATCCTTTATTTTTGTTAAGTATATAAAAAAAAAAGAAAAAAGTTACATACGTTTCCTTCTACAGAAAGTTTCTTTTTAAAATTCTTTATTCCATAAGTTCTCCAACTCCTTCGTATTTTAACATCATCAACCAATAACAAATTATTCAATATAATAATTTTTTGTCTTTTTATAATTGTTATTTTCCTTTTTAGATATATCCCAAAAATGCTCAGTTTTTAATATATAATATTTCAATAAGAAAATATTGACAAAAGATTGACTTGACAGAGACTGTTTTTGTAAACATTTTTTTTCTTTCCTTGTCCCTGTGAAATGTAGTTAAAGATCTTATTTTGTTGCATCCCATTCCAAATTTTAAAGCCACATAAATTTAATTATTTTTTTCTGTATTATATTATATTAATTATTTATCACAGAAATGTTGAATAGGTTTGAAATTTGTCTCACCAATAATACCAAACTAACATCAATGATGGATGGGGATGTCATGTCAGAAACTGCATCACCACTCAAAGTGGGCCCCAGAATTCACTCACCACATTCTCTTCATCACTATACATCACATATCATCACACATCATGACATGATAACAATAACAGTATCCTCACATAATTGCATATTCTCATCCATTCAATGCAACCAATGCCATGTCCCTGTATTCTGGAATAGCAGAAACTCACCACGTGGCGAAAGATCATTGGTGCAATACGTTCCAATTGCTGTGGGCGTGACCGCACTGTAAACTTTTTCCAACAGAGCCATATGCCAAAATATGCAACTCGGGCTCCACCGGTTCAGATTCAACCTGTTCCGGTAAAGCACCACACTAAACAATATTCCGATCAAGGAATCTCAGCCGTCCACGTGTAACTACCTGGAATTCCGAATTCTAATCACACGCGCGACGCTCCAGCACTGTCCAATGAAACCCCAACACGGAACTGACACTAGCGTGGTTCACGCGCCTATGAGATCTCATCTCACACACGCTTTTATTTATTTATAATTTTTTTTTTCATTGAATCCACTTTTCCGTTTAGAAAATCTGCTACGGCTGTTGTTATAACACGCACAACCACAACCATAACGACTCTGCTTCCATGCTTTGCTCCCAAAACGACGACGTTTAGACCAGATTCTCAGACGACCGGGAAATGGTGGAGACGGTGGAGCTTCGCGACGACGAGCAGCGTTCGCTGCTCTCAGATTCGAATAATGGTGACCGGTCATGGCGGTTGAACTTCGAGGGGTTTCAGATATCTTCGGAGCACACGGAGAAGCAAGTGAAACCCTCGCGCGGACTCCATGACTGTTATGGGGTTCTAGGTAACGAAACACTTCAATCGCATTCTATTTATTTATTTATTTGTTTTAATATTTTCAATTATTGTTATTGCTCGTTTTTTGGAATCTGCTTTTTTTATTTTCTTTTGAATTGGCAAAGATTTTATTTCACTGTTTGTTTCGTTGGAATACGAATCTGCAATTTGCTTTACGTTAGTGGTTGTGGTTAATTGTGGTTTCAGTTTTAGTGTGGTGTTTTGTTCCATTTCGTTTTCGTGCTTTTTTTTGTGTGTAAAGTTTCCCCTCTGCATTGAGTTCAGATATTGGTTTTGGTTTCTTAAAGATGCCACTGTCACTGGATTTCATCAGTACGAGTAGAATGCTTTGTTTTCTGTTGTTCTCTTTTTCCCAGGTTTAGTGTTGTGTGCAGGAATTTTGAAGCAGGCTAGGTATAGTGTGTGGGGTCTTTTTTGAGTTTTGGGTTGTGGTGGCTTTTTTCTTGTATGAAAGAAGTTGAGGTGGATTTTTGATGCGTCGAGTATTGCTTGCTTTTTGGGGGCAGTTGCTGGAGGATGTACTATAGGGTTTTGCATTTGGAAGCTCTAGAGGATAGAGGCAAAAATTCTTTTGGACACTGAACTACTATTTTGTTTGTGTTTTCCATTTTTGGGTCTCTGTTTTTAGTGGAAGAAGTTTCACAAAATTGATATTGGCATTTGAACAGAGTGCCTCTGGTCTGTTGCTTTATTTGTATAAATAAATGGGTGGTTTGGACCTGCTCTTGCTGAGGCTTTTATGCTTTCCAAGTTTGCAATAAGCATCTGCCTGTTGAGATATGACTTCATTTATATGATTTATGGTTTCTGAAGCTTGCTATGAAGTTCTTGTGGCCCATAATATGAAGTTCATTTGTCCTATACTTATGACTGTGGAAGTTTAAAGCATAATTATGTCTTTGAATTATCATTTTCTTCATCTGTGAATCTCTATCTTTATTTTTTGTTTTCCATTTCTCAAGGTAGGTTAGTCGAGCTTTTTGAGTGGTATGCTTTGATTATGAATCTTTTTCTACTAAATGGAAGGGGATTTCATGGATCTTGTCTTATTTTTTCTTTTTGTTCTTCTGTTTTATATTTCTTCAGGTCAAGAGGATAATATTGCGGAGTACTACCAGCAGCAGGTTGAAGTGCTCGAGGGCTTTAATGAAATGGATGCCCTAGCAGAGCGTGGTTTTATTCCTGGAATGTCGAAGGTTTCTATTTCATTTTCTTGTTTTTGGTCTCTAGTTTTACGATTGTTGTATGGTCAAAACCCTTGGCTGAATGGCCACTGCTGTGTGCAGGAGGAGCGAGACAAGTTGGCAAAAAGTGAGACGTTTGCCATCAGATTGTCCAATGTAGCAAACATGGTTCTTTTTGTCGCCAAAGTTTATGCATCTATACGAAGTGGTTCCCTAGCCATCATTGCATCGACTTTGGACTCGCTTCTTGATCTCCTTTCTGGATTTATCCTCTGGTTCACTGCTTTTTCCATGCAGACACCAAACCCGTATCAGTACCCAATAGGAAAGAAACGGATGCAACCATTGGTCAGTCCTCTTAATTAGTATTCTTTTTTGAAATTATCTGAATCATCACCAGTAATATGATCTCAGCGATTATCGGGAGTTACTTTGTATTCAAATTACATATCGGGGAAGAATAATACAATTTGGTTGTGTCTGTATATGCTCTATATATAAAGAGGAAACTATAAAGTGAAAATTCAAATTGTACAGGGAATTCTTGTTTTTGCCTCTGTCATGGCTACACTGGGACTGCAAATTATCTTGGAGTCTATCCGCACATTAATATATTCTGTAAGTTGTTTTTGGTTATATTCATAGAGGCAAAGTTGACCCCAAACTCAGAACAACAATAATTTTTCATTTAGTTCCTGAATCTATTTTATTTCTTTGTAACTAATGTATCTTGAATTAACATTTCCAGGACAATGCATTCAACATGACTAAGGAACAAGAGCAATGGGTTGTGGGAATTATGCTTTCAGTGACTTTGGTGAAATTCTTACTGATGATTTATTGCCGTACTTTTACTAATGAGATTATTAAAGCCTATGCCCAGGATCACTTTTTTGATGTGATCACTAATGTCATTGGTCTTATTGCTGCACTTTTGGCAAATTATGTTGATGATTGGATGGATCCTGTTGGTGCTATCATTGTAAGTGAATACTTCCTTTTTGTTGGAGGTTTTGATTTGCTATTTGTGGGTATAGGAAATGATATATACGTTAGTTCTCAAATTTTCCTTGAATTTAAAAGCTGATATGTTTGTTGTTATTTAGGGCTCCCTTATTATTGTTGTTGTTGTTTCCTTCTATTTGACTAATAGAATCTGTCTAATAATTTTATATTATTAGATTTCCGATTTTAGTTTGTACAAATTAGAAATTATATTAAATTGCCATTAAGGGCTTTAATTGAGAATCTATTATTTATAAAAGAGAAAAAAATGGAAGAAGACAAACAGTCAGAAATTCTTTTAACTGATGAGTCAGATTAATTCCTGGGTTGGAAGGTAAAGAACCATTTACAAAAATATCATAGTATTATTTATAGAATTAAATTGCCATGAAGGGCTTTAATTGAGAATACATTATTTATAGAAGAGAAAAAAAATGGAAAGAAGGCAAACAATCAGAAATTCTTATTTTCCGTGAATTAACTGATAAGTCAGATTAATTCCTAGGTGGGAAGGTAAAGAACCACACTTTACAAAAATATCATACCATTATTTATTGAATTAACTGATAAGTCCGATTAATTCCTTGGTTGGAAGGTAAAGGACCACAGTTTACAAAAATATCATAGTATTATTTATAGAATTAAATTGCCATTAAGGGATTTAATTGAGAATATATTATTTATAGAAGAGAAAAAAATGGAAGAAGACAAACAGTCAGAAATTCTTATTTTCCGTGAATTAACTGATAAGTCAGATTAATTCCTAGGTTGGAAGGTAAAGAACCACACTTTACAAAAATATCATAGTATTTCCAGTAATATTATCCATCAACAATTGTAGACATCTGTTTCTCAGCTTCTGCTTTACGTTCCTGTTATTCTTAAAAATCGAGGTTTTATATCCTGGAGATGAAATCTCTCATTGCTATGTTAAATGATTGTGACTATCGAATTAGCTTATCATAATATCTGTCACCTCTCCTTGAACTATGTGTATATATTATGATGGTTTGATATACACTTTGTATGTCTTACAACATCCTCAATCACAGTTCCTGTGATGTTTTTAAGTTTTAGAACTATTTCTTACTCAAGATTACCATTGGAGGAAGCTGTGATGACTTCTAGCAGCGAGAACTGGTTCTCATGATTAAAGAACATTTTGAGATATGTGGAATCTATTTTCAAGTTATTAGATGATTGTTATTGAAGTTCTTAAATTTGATGTGGCATGGTAACACTCACTAAAAATGAATTAAAACCCTCGTTCTTGGTGCACTATTGGAGATGTTCTAAGATTTTAGGGAACTATAATTGGTTCTTTGGAGCACATTTTTTTGCTAGAAACAATTTCTTGTTACTATTTGTATATAGTTAACTTACCACCATTTTGTACCCGGTCATTTAATGTTTTTACTTGCTTTACTTATGTGTAACTTTCACTGCTGCAGCTGGCGTTGTACACCATTCGCACATGGTCAATGACAGTGTTGGAAAATGTGAATTCCCTGGTTGGAAGATCAGCTGCACCTGAGTATCTTCAGAAACTCACATACCTATGCTGGAACCACCACAAGGCTGTGAGGCACATTGATACAGTTCGGGCATACACATTCGGGTCTCACTACTTTGTTGAAGTTGATATTGTCCTTCCAGCAGATATGCAGTTGCAAGAGGCCCATGATATTGGGGAATCATTGCAAGAGAAACTTGAGCTTTTGCCCGAGATCGAGCGTGCTTTCGTACATCTTGATTACGAGTACAGTCACAAACCTGAGCATGCACAAGCTCACTCTTAACAGCAGTAAGGAAAAACAATGTCCTTGTTTGTTTCATTTGCCCTTTCATCTCCTTGCAGTTGTAAATGTGAACCATTTATGGTAGTCCAGAATCTGAACTTTTTAGCAAGTCACTAAGAAGTTGTTAGCTATAATAGCTATCAGTCCTACTTTCTGGCACAGACCTGATAATATTCCCAAACGTGTATCAAGATTTAGGCTTATCAGGCAAGAGCCCCCAGGTTCCATTTAGGGGAAATAGAATCGTTATATTCTTGTAGACTGCACTCTTTCTACCTTAAGGTTTAAGGTGTTGTGTGCTGGTCTTGGTTATTTCTAACATGACCAAATATAAAAATATATACAATGGAGTAGATTCCTTATTAAAAAATGTAAGAATTACATATTTTACAAGGCTATTTTTTACATGCTAAGTACTTCTTTTACAAGACTTTATCTTATTTATCTTTCATTTATATATTTTATTAAAAACTTCATGTGTGACTTGTCTCATTCTAATATTTGGACCTAATCACCTCACGTTATTTTAGTTATTTAATATAATCACTTGCTACATGTTTGAATTAAAATTTGTAAACTTAAAATTTAGTTTGCAACTGAATCTGTAAAAACAATTCAAGTTTTGTTTATACAGAACTGATTTCAAAGACAATTTTAAGAAGCAAATGTACTTTTGAAGGTAACTTAACATTTTATGAAGCGGAGTTTACTCTCTAAATTAAGTCTGAAAGAGTCCAAATTAAAAACCAAGTATGTTTCAATTAACTCTTGGTAAAATAACAATGAATTACTTTTTTTAATAGTAAGGTGACATTGGAGAATTATAATACTTTTTTTCATATCATAGAAGAATTTCAAACTTCTTATTTTAACGAATAAACTAATTTTACTTTAAAAAGTAAAATTGATTTTTTATATTGTTTTTCTAAAAGTTTCTGTTGTTGAAACATACCTTAAAACATTTCACCTTCCGTTTGGGTGAACAAGCATATTAAGAATCCCTTAAAAACTTGTATAAATTTTTAAAGAGTCTAATATCGGAAGAAAATAATTACCAAATCTATGTTCTAGCTAGAATGCAAGATATTGTAGTTTTTTCCATTTTCCATTTATTCTATTTTGCAATTTGTTCTTTCAATATCAGTATTTTACTTAGATTTTTTAATATCATTGAAAAAAATCATGAAATACACAAGACACCAATTTAAGGATTAAATTAGTTACGATTCAATTCTTACTATAAAAAGTACGCAGAAATATCTCGTACATAGCATATATATAATATTAAATTGACAGCAAAACATATTAGTCTTCACATGGAAGTTTGAACGTGGCCAAATAAAAGTCTAGGTTCACTCAATAATTCAATTTTCAAACGTGTGTTTTAAACAATTTTGTTCCGCCACAAATGCGTAATGTGTGCTAAAAGATATTACATTTGTCCCGGTTGACGCAAATAAAATAAACTAACTTAATACTTATTTTGTAATATTTGGAATCACATGCTTTAACTAATTAAGAAAAACTATGGGTCCACGCAATTGTGGCTAACACCTTGACATGCCTAACTTTTGTCTTTTCATCAAATTTTCACAATCTTGAACAAACTACGTGCTATTTATTAAACTCAAAGAAGTTAAGTTTCCTTATTTTAAAAAAAAAAAAGATTTGATGTAATTATATAAAAACTTAATTTTTAAGTTATTCTTTCCTTGCAACAGTTCAGGTTAAAATTAGGTGGAATTATTGCCAGTGATAAAAACTTAACTTTTAAGTATTTTAAAGAATATTAAAAGATGTTTAAATATATAATTGTTAACATGTTAGACTAGTGGTGTTAAGGATCAATAATGAAAATTATATAATTTTAAAACAAAATTTCATGCACAATTAATATTACAATCTAAACAAGTTTAATAAATTGCTTATATTTGACCAGAATCAATATGAGTTGTGAAAAGAAGGTGAAGTTTTCCCCCACGTCTCCACTATCCTTAATTACATGAATTTTTAGTTTAATTAGTAATTAAATGGTGATGTAGATTTGGTGGTGGGTCCCACTTTCTATTATCTGTGGTTTCGTCAGTTTCTCAGCACCATCGCATGGCATACATTCGTTCCATTTGGCATTCAACTTTTAAACCGAGCGCCACTGCAACTGCATGCTCTGAACTCTCAACTAAATAGGTGCCTATATAATGCGCCGGCGGTGCGCATGGAGATAACCTACGCATCGCCAAGTTTCTACGACCTCTCCGCCGCGGCTGCCTCAACCATGCCGTCCTCCGCCACCGCCGCCGCACGTCCTGTCAGGATAATTCCTCTCCAGCACCCGACCGCCATCTCGTCCTCCACGCCGCCGCCGAACGTCGCCTTCGCCAGGTGGACCGCGAGGCTTAGGCGAATGACGTGGCTCGAGTGGCTCGAGTTCTTCCTCCCTTGCCTCCGCTGGATTCGCATCTACAAATGGCGCGAGTATTTCCAGGTCGATCTCATGGCCGGAATCACCGTCGGCGTCATGCTCGTTCCTCAGGTGATCGATAGATGCTTGTTTTCTGTGAATGAATTTTGAATTGCTAGCTCTTCTGTGGAGTTTTTGAGATAATCGAGATTGTTTTTTTTTTTTTGTTTAATTGTTGATGCAGTCGATGTCGTATGCAAAATTGGCCGGACTCGAACCGATATATGGACTCTGTAAGATTGCTGAACTTCCATGCTGTGGATGAATTTTCTGGATTATGTGTTTTTAGTTAAGCACAGTTCCGTGTTTAATTGTCTTCTGAATTTGCAGCGTTATAATTCTTTTTTTTTTTCCTGATGTGATTTGGATTAACTTTTGATTTTTCGGGTAAAGCAATTTTCCACACTTTATTGTTAGAAATTTAGAAGAGTGAAGTGTGGTGTAACGTTTAGAAGAGTCTTATCTTTCATTAATTTAAGCAACGATGCTGTTCTTGCCAATTTTGAATGTCCATGGAATTCTATCCTTTCATCCTTACCGGTTATCTGTTACTTTAAAATTGTTTATTCTACATTTTCATGATACTTCTGTCTGGCATCAATGTTTTACGTCCTGAAATTATGTATAATGTCTGCTTATTGATGTTATTTCTCTTTGCAAGGAAGACTCTGGTTTTGTGCCTCTATTTGTGTATGCCATATTTGGGTCTTCTCGCCAGCTTGCGGTAGGCCCAGTGGCATTGGTTTCCCTCTTGGTATCTAACGTGCTAAGTGGCATAGCTGACTCGTCCAGTGAATTATACACACAGCTTGCAATATTACTGTCCCTTATGGTGGGGATAATGGAGTGTATAATGGGACTATTGAGGTATTTTCGTCATTGCTTATTTTTCTTTATATAGAAATATGTTCTTTCTCTTTCATGCATCTAATACTCTAACTGAATATATAAGTCTACTTTGTCTTCTGTGTTCGTGCGTCTAGACATGTACAAGTGATTAACTGGTTATTTTGGTATACCTATAGACATGGTTGTTTTAATGCCACGGTAGTTTAATGGCTTAAGCCCCAAGCCGACTGCTTTATAACAAGAGGAGAGATTGGACTCCTGTAGCAGTTATATGATTCTGCAGGCTAAGCACTAGGCATCTGGTTTGATTTTTTTACGGAAGTGATTTAAAGGATAACCTATACATACTTGTATTTTGGGTATTTCAGGCTCGGATGGCTTATTCGTTTCATTAGCCATTCAGTGATTTCTGGCTTTACAACTGCTTCAGCTATTGTCATTGGATTGTCTCAAGCTAAGTACTTCTTGGGGTATGATTTAGACAAAAGTAGCAAGATCATTCCAGTAGTTAAGAGTATAATAGAAGGAGCAGATAAGGTATGTATTTCGTTGGAAATTTGAATTGTTCAGTGGAAATTTTTTAGCTAGGTGTTATGGTTATCTAGCAATTTTTATGGTAAAAAGTTGAGCGTAATGTACTGTCACATAATTGATTCTTATGCTTGTTTTTAATTCTTAGCCTTTACTATATAACGACATATACTTATATATGCCACTGATAAGTGATAACTAAATCACGTAGGAAACTAACGAAATTAGGATTGAATTTGATGATAGTTAGATTTGTAGAGAAAATGGATAGATTATAACTAAAAGCGTGACTCTAGGGACAATTTTGCATCTGCTTGGGTATGGTGAACTGTCCGGTGCCTGCTGAATTAAAATTCTGGGATTGATGGGGTCTTGGGGTCAGCACAAGGAATGATGATGATTTTTAAGGACTGGACTATCCATTCTTTTCAAGTAAATTGGGTCTGGGAAGTGTAAAATAATCAAATAATTGAAAATTAATTTGAGAAGTGGAAAAAATAACTTAAGCTTAACATTTGAGGTTCCTTTAGCATCAATGTCAACCTGGAATTTGGTTGCGGCATACAACCGAGAAGATTGCAATTTGCCAAAGAACATAGAGTTGAGCATTGCTGCCTCTGAACACATAAAAGAAACTGGGTGCTAAAATATTTCCAGTTACAACAAAACGATATAGATTATATGATATAAATTTGCACACCCCTTTAATTTCCTGGAGTTTTCAAATATATTCCTATAGTTTAAAATTTTTAATTGGGACCTCATTTCTTTATGTCCTTATTTTTATATGTTTAATTTCAGTTAATCAAATTAGAGTGCCCTTTTCTGTCCATAACATGTCCTTTGGAATCAATATTCCATTTTGAACTTGAGCCTGTGATGAACATCTAATCTATTAATACTTCAAAATCACCATATGTTCATTTGTCCACATTGTTTTCTTTTTCAAAGTCGTTATGCTGTTTTGACATACAAATGAGTTTTTTTTTTTTTTTTTTTTTTTATTTTTT
>Ga0209700_108282_pt1 | contig 13499 bp, 6 predicted proteins | sample SiratroredBW_FD_187528 | JGI IMG/M metagenome (GOLD analysis project Ga0209700, IMG submission 187528) | Root nodule microbial communities of legume samples collected from California, USA - Siratro red BW (SPAdes) (version 2) | ecosystem: Host-associated > Plants > Roots > Nodule | place: USA... | reverse complement strand
TTAAAACAACTTTTTTTTTTTTTTTTCTGTCTTCACTATTTCATATACAAGCTTAAAACAGCATTTTCTCAAACCAGAGGACCCCTAGTTTTTCCTAACTCCTCTTTTAAGTGGCAATGTTTCCCATGGCATATACATTTGGATGACCAGTGAGTTTTACTTTCTTTTTAACCAGTCTGTACAGAGGAAAGGTTGGTCTGGATGTCGCCGAGGCTCAGCATTTGATGGATGGTCTTGATTGGCAAGCTGCTGTCAAGGATATTGCTGCTTCGGTTAACTGGCTTAAAGCGAATGGTTCACAGAAGGTTTGACATTGTTTGTGTTTAGAGTACTTGGTTAAAATCAACATTTTATTCTGTTGACCTGTGTCTTTAGAGTTCATTGTGCTTTTATCCCAAGGTTCTTCTACTTTTTATCATCTCATAAATATATGCGCTAACCGGGAGTGTGAGGTTTGAAATAAGTTACTTTAAGTCTTATATATAAGCAGCTTGAAAGAGTGAAAAGAAAGTTGTTTTGGACCCTATGGCTTCTAATTACTTATGTTATCTCCAAGTTTTCTGCTTTTGAATTTTGGTTTGGAGTTTTATTGTAAAACTAGATTTATACTTCTGAAGTTTGATCCAATAACTAGTGAAATAGTAATGTGAAATCCTTAATCCACAAGCAGCAATGCATAATCTTTTGGGGCCATCTTTCTTTCCTTTGTGATTTAGAGGAATATTTATTATGATAATGTTTATAAATTGACCTAATTAAGCTGGAATTGCTTTACAGGTATGCTTTTTAAATCTACCATATAAATAGTACATAATTTCCTGAGCTTGTGTTTTACTATAAATATAGGTCTCTCAATGGTGTGTTTGTTAGAGGAGTTTGTTGGGTTAAGATAATTATTATGGATAGCAAGCCAGTGTTCTTATAATTATAACATTTGATATGGTCGATTGTGTACTTAGATTGAAGTGCCAAATAGCATTGGTTTATATGTTGTTCAATGAAGTATTTTGTTTTTTCTTGAACTGTAAAGATAGGGAGTATACATTTTGCATTAATTATTTAAAATATTTCATCATCATTTATTTCAACAGGTTGGTGTAACTGGATATTGTATGGGAGGTGCTCTCTCTATCGCCAGTTCGGTCTTGCTTTCAGAGGTTGATGCTGTTGTAGCATTCTATGGAGTTCCTTCTTCTCAGCTTGCAGACCCTGCCCAAGCCAAGGCTCCTGTTCAGGCTCACTTTGGAGAGCTGGATAATTTTGTTGGCTTTTCAGATGTTACAGTATGATAATTTCCTTGCACAGTTCTATCTTAATATCATTAGTAAGATACACAGTAATTATCATGCATGAGTTTTTCACCTTCCTGACAGAATCATTGAGCAAAAAACAAAACTTTTATCCTCATAACTTTTTTCGTAATTCCCCACTTTCATCTTCCCATTATCAACTATACCAAGCATACCCTAAGTAAAATTGAGGAAATTTTGAAGTTTATATGATACAGTTTTCAATTTCCTCAAGTGGGTGTCTGCTAAGAGAGAAAAGTGCAAGATTTAGGGAAACAAAACCTTTATAAACAGTCTGAACTTTCTATCAATTGTGTTGGTGTTCAAAGATGCTAACTTCCAAATTTAATCCACTAAATATTGTATTGATGTGGATGTCTCAGGCTGCCAAGGCCTTGGAAGAAAAGCTGAAGGCATCAGGAGTTCCACATGAGGTGCATATCTATCCTGGCAATGCACATGCATTCATGAACAGGTCCACTGATGGAATCCAGAGGAGGAAGCGCATGGGAATGGCTGATGAAGATGAAGATGCAGTTCAGCTTGCATGGTCTCGCTTTGAGACATGGATGACTCGTTACTTGTCTAGTTAGATAAGTTCTTACCTCAATTCTGCTATCAAATGCTGCATGTGTATTCCATTCCACCCTTTAAGTGGTCACAAACTGGAATCCCTGCTGCTTGTTAAGTGGTTGTTTCTTGAAGTTTGGGATGCTTATTTGTGAAATTTGACTTGAGAATTATACTTAAACAGTTGTGGCTTTTCTTTAAACAGTGCTGAAAAGCATTTTTATTGTTGATATTGGCTTGTGATGGTGGTTATTTATGTGGGATAATAACACGTTTAGATTTCTCTATCTAAGCTGTGTGTGATGAGTGTGGCTAAGAATGTCAATGTGACAAGGGTTTCCTAGACACAACCATACACTATTAAGCACTTAACTCATTTGATTGACTTGGTTCACTTTCAAAAATAAAAATATATTATATATGTTTAGCATAGTTTTACAAATTTACAAATATAATAAAATATTAATATATGAAATAATAAATGAAGTTGAAGACAGTCTGATTTAAGAATTTCAATTTAAAAACATTAAAATGGTAAAATAACTAATATTTAAAATAAGGTTTTTAATAAATATATAAATTCATAAAAAAAAAGTTGAATAACACAACTTTATAAGCAAGTTTAAAAGGAAAATATTATATATCACACACCATAAATGAAAATAATTTTAAAAAATCCAATCAAGTCAATTGGGTCATCAAACTTTTGGCAATAGTGGCAATAGTATACACGAGACTTCCTTAAATGAGTATTCACAAATTTTATACATCAGTGGATATTTACATATAAATAAATTTAAATTTGATTTCTACGAAAAGAAAAACTATTAACTCAGTAAAAAGACACAAACAAGCATGATTTGGTTCAAAGTTCCTCTCTCCAAGTTTTTAACAGCTCGAATGGAATTTTTATCAATGTTTTCGAAACAAGGTAAGTTCTTCAAAATCTCTTTATAGGGCACTTTTCAAAACAAGGTATAGTATCTTCCGAAATTCGCACAACATATTAAATTCTTTGAGCGAATATTCAAATTTGAGATTTTTCCAATTTCTTTGGCTTCATATTTGGTTAAGCGTAATGAATTCGCTTAGTAAATATTCTCTATAATTTCTCCAATTTGTTTTTTTATCTCAAATTCACGAACTTAAATAAATAAATTTGTTTCCCTCAACAATTTAGCTTCGAATATTTTTTCTATAGTCTTCTAATCCTTCCTTCAAGTCTTCAAACCACCTTTTTCTTCAAGTCTTCAATCCACCTTTTTCTTTAATGACATGTCCTTTAGCAAAAAATGTACCAAATTATTTATTTTAATCCCATGTTATCATAAAATGAGACACTTAACTTCTTATATCAGTTAAAGTTTTAGGGTAGATGTAGGTGACGTAAAAATTTAACTTAAAAACTTAACATTTGTGTTAGATTTGTATGTTTGAAGTAAATTTGTGTTAGAAGTTAAAAGTGTGTTAAATTTTTGTCTAACATGGTCCGATGTTTGACACTTTTTTTAAAATATTAATTTGATTTTGACTCTAATTCAGAACTTGAAAAACAATATTTTTTAAAAAAATATATAACTTTCAATTAAAAATTCAATAACAATGTCTAATCTAACTTAAAAACAAACTAAATAAGATCATAAATCCTAAAATTTGAATACAATGTCTAATCTAACCTAACAAATAAACAACAAAATAAATTTAACTGAATTATATTTGTTAGAGGAGGAATGTTGTTCATTGTTATCTCATTTGGTTGTTGTTCTACTTATTGAAGAATTAAAACCTTTCACCCACATTATTATGCAATATTCATAAAAAATAAAATACACTTTCATCCATATCAGAAGGTGTTACATCTTTTCAGGTGTCATAAATTATGACTTTCATTCATGATTTAATAGTTATATTCTAACAAATCAACTTGCTTATTATACTAAAATAATAAAAAAAAGTGAAACATATTAATTTCATACAACTTGGAAATAAAATAAATATTAATTATATTAAAAAATATTTAACTTTAGGATACATTATTATAATAACCTTATTATATTCATACGACATAAAATATTTATTTCAGTCATAATTCTAATTAAAGTCAAAACATGTTAATCATAGTTGTCATATGTTAATGAAGACATATATATTTTTAATTAAATATTTACAAAACTAATACATAAGAAATATTCAAAATTATGAAATTTAATTAAATTTTCATAAAAATATATTAATTTAATAAGTAAATTAGACAATAAATACTTCCATCTCACCAATGACTAGTCCTTTTTACCTTATTCCTAGTGTTCCTTATTTAATAATTAGAATGAATTTCTCAATATAAGTATTAAGTAAGAAGAAGAATAATAGCAATAATTAATTAAATATAAAAATATAACAAAAACATGAAAATAAGTCCAATTATATTAAATCCCGATTAAGGAAAAAACTTTTTAACTCATTTGTATACATGTGCAAAGTTTCTCAATTTCAAAAATTCAACTTATTTTCTAAAGCTCCAGTTTTCAAACCAAATGGTCGTTAACACATTATTTCAAGTGAGGAACATCTTTGTTGCTTATTTAATCTTCAAGAAAATTTCTAGGAACACAAAGCAAACAACCCCGAAGATTAAGTATAAAAATTGTAGATACAATGTTAGAATTTTCCCAAAACCAATTTGGCACTAGCAAAAAAAAATTATTTAACATAAATATAACTATAGCACCCTGAGATAGTATAAAACTTTCCAACACTACATTCATAAAATGTTTATAAAAAAAAAGTTGGCCTACTAAAATATACCATTTATATAATAAAACCACGTAACATTAAATAAATTTAATATATATATATATATATATATATCTTAACAACTAAAATATAAGATTTTCTTACAGTAAAAACAATTCTAAATAAATATAAAAAAACTATAATACCACCTTCAACTAAAAATACCTTAAAGTAAATTGTTAAATTATTTGTAAATTTTATATTTTATATATTATTCAACTTTTTATTTATACTTAATGTGAAATTCATTTTGATTCCTAAATGATATAAAGAACTTATTAACTTTAAAACATCATATATTCGTCTTAAAAATCTAGTACAAAATATTGTCATACAAGACAACTATGACTTGTTTTGGACGGATAACACATCCATATAAGGATTATAAAATCACTTTGGACAAAAAGCCTTAACCTTGTGTTTGATAATAAATCTCACAATTTTTAAGAGATTTAAATACATTAAATTTAAATTGATCTCATTTCAAATTGTTTTATTCACAATTCAAATTTAGTAATTTTAATTTTTTTATTTGGATAAAGTATTTTAATTACTATCAAAATAAAAAAATATTAAAATATTAAATAATTGTTACAAATTTAAAAATATTAATATTGATATTTTTTTTCTGTATTGGTTAATGATATTTTTTCAATTGAAGTTCATTAAGATTGCTTTTAGTCCAACTACAATTATTTATGATATTCATCAGTTTTATTTTTTATGATGTTGACTATTAGGGTTTTCTTATGACTTTTCTTTTTTAGTCAATTGACAAAATTTTCCAATCCAATTAACACGAGTAAAGAAAGCAATTCTAAATGATGTTGCTAAAAGTTTTACAGTTAACATTAGAAAAGAAACCATAACAAATTATTGAAAAAAGATAACATATTTGTTCATGATAAAAAACAATCACTGTAAATTGAAAAAAGAAATTATCATGACAGATGTCCACTAAAAAAAAATTAGAAACTAATTTATTGATCTTTAAAATAATAAAATTAGTCACAGACTAATTTAAAATTTAATAATAATTGTTAAAATTTTAGTAGCTAATGTTAAATAGAAATTACTTTGACTTAATTGATTATTAAATTCAATATTATTTTTATTTTGTAGTTATTTAACAACTAAAACCTAATTTGATGATTATTTTGATCATAATTAATAATATTTTATTTGGTAGTTAAAATTGATATCTAAATAATTTTGTTTAGAATGATCTATTATAATCTAATTCACATTCACAATAAATATATATATATATATATATATATATATATAATAAAAGTCAATCCCAAGCAATCTCTTATTTTCATAATGAATATATATATATATATATATATATATATATATATATATATATATATATATATATATATATAAAATCAATCCTAAGCAATCTCTTATTTTCATAGTAAAGAGTTTTTATATACATGTTATGCTTTATTATTGCATGATTTAATTTAATCAATACATAATTTTAATTAATTAGTTAATTAGACTGCATGTATATGTAAAGTTAGTTGTTGTAAAGAAAAATTATGTAAGCTAGTTAAATGAAAAAATAGTTTTTATATAATGAAAATTTAAATTATTTAAATTAAAAAAATTTAAATTGTCTGAAAATAAAAATAAAATAAAATTAAAATTTAATAATAAAATATATTTAATAAAATTAAGTATAAATTGAATATTTTAATTTAATTAATAATATAAATATAATTTAAAATAAAATTAAAATTTAACAATAAATTTAGAAATAAAAATTTGAAAATATTATATATTTTTTTAAAATTATTTTTTTGTTATTTATTCGAAAACATTCAAATCAATTTTATATTTATTTTAATTATTTAATGACAATTAATCTTAACGATTACATTTCTATCAAAATAAAAAAAACTGCTTTATCACTGTTCATCAAGACAACATGCAAAATCATGCGGTAAATTATTTTAATTAACTAAATTAATTAAATTGTATCTTAATCGGGATCATCTAAAAAAAATAAAAAATACGCCATTTTAAAAATTTTATAAAAAAAATTACACATTACACTGTATATTTGGTTTTTCATTTAAACATACCAATCTTAACTAACAATAACTTCACAACTTTTTTATTTAGACATGAAAATTTTACTTCAGTGTAACAATAACTTTCCGACTTTTTTATTTAGACATGAAAATTTTATTTCAGCATTAACTAAACAATAAAATTTACCTTAACAATTTCTACACATATATAAGTTTATGAACATACACAATAAACTATGAATGTATTCTGCATCAGAAAACACTTTATATAATCTTCTTAAAAGGAAGAAAACAAAAATGAAATTATGATCATTCAAACAACAAATTATATTTCATTGCATATTTTTAAAACAATCATTAGTTCACCTACTAGTATTGCATGGTTTTTTAAGCAAGATTAATTTACATAATTTAATGTCTTAATGTTTTTTTTGTTTTATGAAAGAAGGGAACATGTCACATAAAGAAAAAATTATTTTTGTATTAAGTTATAATGTCTCCGAGTAACTATTCTTGCACATGTTCAAACTTAGTTTATCTAAAAATCATTACTCTTTAGTTTTATAAATTTTTCAAAATCATTTGTTTTTTAAAATAAATCCATAAAAATACTGAGAATCTTAATCTTAAATTTAATTTAATTATACAATATTAATATTTAATATAATTTTTTGCCATATATATAAATATAAATTTTTTTACTCTTTTTATTTTCATTCTTTCCCTCTTTCATTTTATGTATATTTATTTGTGTAAAATAAATATTTAAAATTGAATTTGATTATAATAATATTATTAAATACATGTTTTATCATTACTATATTAAGAATTATTAAGTCTTGTAATAACTATTTTGAAATATTGTTAATTTTAATTGATTTCTAATATATAAAATTACACGTATAGCTTCTCAAAATAAATTACTTTAACATAACAAACTAAATTTGATTTTCTCTTTTAATTAATGATCATATTAAAAAAATGATATTGAGTTACTTAAATAAATAAATAGAACAATATAACACTATTCAATTAAAATTCAATTAACTAATTAATTGAAATTATACCTTAATTAAATTAAATCGTATTATAATGACACGATTTATTCACAATGATATATGCAATATCTGCACGATTTATTCACAATTATAGATACAATTTCTGCACAATTTATTCATGTAAGAAAAAAATAAAAAATATATCATTTTGAAAATTTGATGAAAATATTACATTAGTATGAGAATTTTGCCTCAAAAACATGTTGTATATTTGGTTTCCATTTAAGCATATGCCAATCTGAACTAACAATAAGTTCACAATTTTTTTATTTATATATGAAAATTTTATCTTAGCATTAAGTAACAATAACTTTACAACTTTTTTATTTAGACTAGAAAATTTTATCTCACCGTTAACTAAACAATAAGATTTACCTTAACCATGTCTACATATATACATTTATGAAGTAAAGTGAGTGAATATACAAAATAAACAATAAATGGATTATGCGGAAAACACTTTATATAAGTTTTTTGAATATCAAAAAACAAAAATGAAAAAAAAAGCTTATATTTGAATTGATTTTCTCCTATGGTGAATATAATTGATAATTAAACCATCAACATAAAATATCAATCCTAATAACAATCAGGAGGAGATATTACGTCAATTGTGGGTCCCAATCAATGTAGTATATATCCTAGTATGTCAGGAGCCTACAATCGACTAATATCTCTATTTTTTTTTAAATAGAATGAGAAATTACGTCAGTTGTGACTGTAATATCTCTATTTTAAAAAAAATAGAATTTTTTAAAATTCTTTTATAAATCTCTAATACATACAAGGGAGTACCACAATAATTTTCAATTTTTTTTGACAAGTATAGACAGGTGAAATAAAAAATGATGTGAAAAATACTAGAAAAATAAAAGAGAAATAGTAAACGATGAAATTTTGGAAAAAATTATTGCCCAAAAACTTCCTTACGTCGTTTCGAGAAACTTTCATTGTTGGAGCGTCTCAATCCGAGCTTTCTATCAAAAGTTATGGTAGTTTGAAGTTTTTTTGTCCTAAATTTTTGAAATGCTAAATCTATGATAAATCTATACAATGTAAGAACTCTACCATCAAATATACACTAATGCTGATAAAAAATTTGGGTCAAAAATAAATTTCTAACTATTCTTTATTGAATTTTACAAAACTATTAACTTCTTGCAAAGAGAAGCGGCAAGGGATATCGAACTAAGCATTCACGGCGGCGGTGAAAGGCTCACGCATCAAGTGACGAAACTCAACCGAGATAATCGCGGAGCTTGTGCATGCCAAATGAACCTAGCAAAATTGGTGAACACAAAGATGTAAACTAGTGAGAAGAGAAAGCGGGACCACGCAATGAAAACCATTGAGAAGAAAAAGCGGCATCACACTAAACGAACCCCACAACACGAAACAGGAGAAGCCAGCGAGACTCAGTGAAGGAGAATAAATGTAAAAGAAGAATGTTGTCCAAGAGTTAATATATGCCTTGGAATCCCTAATTTTAACACGAGGAACATACTACGTCAGTTGGGAACTTCCAAACGACGTAATATATGCTAAATTTTATCCAATTTCTCCAAAATTCACTCGTGCGCCACGAGAAAGATATTAGGTCGGTTGGAAAGTCCTAATCGACGTAATATTGGTTACATATTATGTCCGTTGGGACCTTTCAACTGACGTAGTATCTTTAGCGCTATTATAAGTTTTCAAATTTCAAATTTTTACTTTTTTCAATCTTTTATACTTGAATGGTAACGAATATAGAATATGATATTTTACGTTATGTTTGAGTTAACTGATAATATTTCTTCAAATATTTACAAAAATATCATTATATATTTGTTTATATCAATTCTGTTTTAATCTAAAGTAGAATGTGTTTTTTTACTAGTAGTGATTTTGTGAAATGTTTTCCAAAAAATAATATCTCTTATTGTTCTCATTTATGTGTAACACAAAAAACATTTAAGGACTTATTTATTTGTAGTCAGTATTTGATAAACTATTTCACGAGAATCGGTATTTATTTTTTCTCTTCGAGTCCTATTCTTATATTTTCACCATTTTAGTAAAAAAATCACAATAATTAACAACATGCTTACTCTTTAGCGTTGTAAATTATTTTGATAATGGCGCTACTATTTGTTGTTCAAGTCTTCTCCGGGACCGTATTTAGGTCCCTTTGTACTCTTTTCCACTCGCTCAAATCGCAAATTATATTTCACTCCATATTTTCAAAACACTCGTTAACGTGTGATTATTACTATACAACCGCAAATTATATTACAGGTTTTCAATCAAAACAATCTTCGAATTTAATTAATAATTTTATTATTATACAAAATGTAATAGTTATAATTAATGGTTTTTTTACTATAGATTAACTAGTGAAAAAGATATTAATTAATACAATGAGTGAAAATCTTTATGATTAATAAGATTAATAATTATAAATCTTAAAAAATATTAAATAAGTTCATTTTCATTGTTATAAACAGAGGGATATTCAAGAAATAATACTACTGTACTTTTATTTTTTTTCACACAGCTACTGAATTCATCCTCTAAGCACCTTTTATATATTTTCTCCAATTGAATTTAAAGATATTTCATTCAATAAAAGTCATTCCCAAGTTGATAATTTTGTATACCAATCTATTATTTGTTTTTATTTTGATGTCAAGTTATATCTATGTTATGCTTCCAAATTTGCGCTTACTCTGTATATTGATTTTACATTTAAACATACCCCCAATCTTATCAAACAATAACTTCACAACTTTTTTTATATAGACATGAAAATTTTATCTCAGCCTTAACTAACAATAACTTCACAACTTTTAACTTTTTTTCTATTTAGATATGAACATTTTATCTCAGCATTAACTAACAATAATTTCACAACTCTTTTATTTAGATATGAAAATTGTAATCTCAGCATTGACATGACCAAATTCTAAACACATTCTAATACGTAATTACGTTATAAGCTTTGCTTCCTTTTAAAACCGGATCTTAGACACTTTCTTGTGTTAACCTTTTCATTGTACAGAAAAAGTCTTCATAATTTTGTGGATAATAACTGAATTGGTTCATATACATAAGAACCACTGAGAAGCAGACGAAGGACGTGAGAAAAAACTTAGCATATGAGAGCAATTTAAGCCCTATGTCGCAATCAGAAACACCCATTTCTTCCTGGATAAGGTTGTTGGAGTTGAAACCAATAACGTTGCAAAGAATATGTTGGTGTTCACATTCGAGCATGAGTTTGAAAAACGTAAGAAGGCAGAATCTCAGCCAAATTTGACCATGTGAAAGGATGGTAGACTCTGGAATCGTCATTTGTAGTAGTAGGTATTGTGGCTACATTTGTTCACGAGCAAGAGTGAACGCACTGGCACACAGTATGAACAACTCTAATAAGAAGAAAAGAATCATGTGACGAATTTGGAAAATGAAAATGTTGCTGCTACACTCTGACCAATCTCTTCAACCATTTATTTTTCCATACCAACCAACCATAAAATTCAATAATTGGACCAGACATTTCCATAACTTTTATCAGTTTAAGATTCAGATCTGTCACGTTGCATTGTTTAATTTCTTCATCTCCGTCACAACTATGTATTACATAGATGACTTAAAAAAAGAAGTTCTTCTTTTCCTTTATATATACACATTTATACCTATACAGATAATTCCAAATCATATTTACATATTCATCAATTATTAATTATGAATAATTAATAAATTATGTGTTCAGTCACTCATTGACTGTGATTAATTTATGTCTTAAAAGGGAAGTGGTACTCATAAAAGGAAGGTATAGACGACAAAAAGTGAGGACCCTGGGTCTTGTATTGACTAGAAAGATAAAAGAACAATTGAATCACGTTTTTCTTCTAAAACCTAAAACTTTCCATGCAAAAATCATATTCACATGGAACATCATCCAACACCTACTACTCCTTTTTCTTTGCCAAATATTGTTCTCCAATATGTAGACGCAACTTGATTCATTTCTAAATCATGATTTTGCAATATTAGTTTAAGTCCGGTACTAGTCTTGTATGATTTTTTAAGCTTTTAAAATCTAAGTATCCAGTTTCAATTTTTGTCAAGGATTAATTTATATAATTTAATGTCTTTTTGTTTTCTGAAACAAAGGGGACCAGGCACAGAAAAAGTTGTTTCTTTTTATTAGGTTATAATGTCCTTTTGAAGGAGGAATGATTAATGCATGTTTAAACTAGTTTATCCTAAAAATCATCACTCCTTTAGTTTTATAAAATTTTGAAAATGTTTGTTATGTAAAATAAATATGTTAAAATGCTGAGAAACTTCATCTTAAATTCAATTTAATGATATTAAATTACTAATATTTAATATAATTTCTTCCCATATATATAAATATAAATATTCTTTTTACTTTTTATTTTTCATTCTTTCTCTCTTTCTATGCTTATTTGCGTAAAATAAATATTTAAAATTGAATTTGATTACAATAATCTTATATAATACATGTTTTATCATTAGTTAGATTAAGAATTATTAAGTTTTGTAATAACTATTTTGAAAAATACATTTATTGTTTTTTTTATTACTAATATATAAAATTACACCATAGCTTATCAAAATAAATTACTCTAATGTAACAAACTAAATTTGATGATAAAAATAACCCATATAAAAGAAAATTGGTATTGAGTTACTTAAATAACTAGAACAATATAATACTTAGTCAAAGATTACCCTATTGCATATAGTTATTAATGTGTTGTGGGTATGAAATTTTTTACACTCTATATATTATTTTAGATGTGATTACTAATAGGCATAAAAATTTGCTATTAATTAATATTTATTATTATATGAATAAGTTATTCTTCTATAGATTGCTGCATGTAATCATTCTTAGTTAAATTAAGTGCTCATTTTATATTCATTTATTTGAATGATTAATTTAATTTTACCTTAAAATACTAGTTATCAAAATAATAGCTCATTGATATTCAATGTTTAACAATTTTTAAAAATATGTGTAATTATCAAAATTCCTAAAAATTATATATTTATAATAAACATAGAATAAAAATTCCATAACTTACAATTGTTATATAAAAAAGTCACCAAGAAAAAAATGCAAAAAATATCGATTAAATTAGACCTAATTGGTACTGCCATAAGTGGGGATGTGAAATCCTATAAAATTGTTTTGTAAAAATTTAAATTGAACTTGCTTAGTTTAATTTTTTAAAAAATATCAATTCTTAAAGCTAAACTGTAGAACATAATATATATATATATATATATATATATATATATATATATATTTAAAAAAAATATAAATTTCAACTCTAAAAGAATCATCTAAACCTTTTTTTATTAGAACTTTACAAAATGAAAGATTTACAAATATTACTCACACAACTATCGTTTGATAAGACAATAGACTTTAGACACATATTTTAGACACATATTTTGAACTAAAGGTATAGATTTTGCAAGCAAAGTATATACAACATTGATGTGTTTTAGCATGGAAAGTTCATATATTTATTGGGCTTGAAAGATTTACGTTGCATTCTTTGAGATAAAGTATAAAATTATTACTTAAGTTTGTGTTTGACACTTCTAAAATTTATGATTTGTTGGATTTAATAATATAGGTGATTAAAATTCATATTCTTGGTATGCTACTTTTTGACTTCAATACAATAGCTATAAATGTATTTTTTTTTTTTTTTTTTTTTTTT
>Ga0209700_108281_pt1 | contig 13501 bp, 6 predicted proteins | sample SiratroredBW_FD_187528 | JGI IMG/M metagenome (GOLD analysis project Ga0209700, IMG submission 187528) | Root nodule microbial communities of legume samples collected from California, USA - Siratro red BW (SPAdes) (version 2) | ecosystem: Host-associated > Plants > Roots > Nodule | place: USA... | reverse complement strand
TTAACAATAATGTCAACTACAAAGACATATTTTAATTATACATTTTCATAAAATTACTTAAAATGTTCATAAATTATTTTCAACAAATTAATCATATTTAATTTTCAACAATTTTTAATTACAAGGATAAATTTGTAATCTTACACTTTTATCAATTAAAAAAAATACTAATATAAATTTTAACCATTACATCACTCACAAACTTCCATAAACTTTCTCTTCAAATCCCTTCTTTTCTAACCTCAAATCCATAAAACGTCACACTCGTTTACGAGAAAAAGAAGAGAGGAAGAGAATATTCTATTCTTGAAACACTCCAATTCAATTCATTCAGTGACTCTTATTCACAGGATGATATCCTGAATACAACCCATTACGTTTTATGGACTACATAAACTAATAAAATAATCAAAATTTCATGGTTAATAAAAATAAAATGGCGGTGCTGCCCTTTGTTCTTTGAGGTGCAGACTTTGTGCTAAAATTCATAGCTCCAATTTAAAGTCCAAAGACTTCATTTTTTTTTTTATTAGACAATACACACTACGAATGGAGATCTAAAGATGAAAACAATATCATGTCTGGTACTTTGTTTCAGTTAATAATTAAGTTAATAATTAAGACAATATTTAATTCCTACTTTTCAAATTCTATTCTGTTCATAATTAAGAACTTTCGTTCTGAATTATTGTCCACATAAATTATGATTTTTAAAACTCAACAGAACTAAACTAACTAAAAATTACAAGTAAGGGTTGGTGTCACAAAATCAAGCCTCTTCTCCTTTCTCAATTTAACTTGTGGTGATAGCCCTAGCAGCACATGTGCAACTCAATATGCAAAGGTGTTACAAAATATTATTCTGACTATGTAAGTTCTCAAAACTGCAGGCACCATGTAAATTCAACAGTAGTTATCTTGTGACAACAGAAAGGAAGTACATACAAACTCGAACATAATCAGATCTATGATCGGGAGAAGGAAGGTACCATAACAGTTGCAACAAAAAGATATTGGAATGAAATGAATAAAGGAAGTGACAAAAAAGAGAGAGAAATAACAGAAGAGAAGGTGATATAATATAGCATTAGATAGATACAAGTTACAAGAGAATTATTGTATGATGATATCCCACTGAACTTAAGTCCCTCACTATTTCAACATCACTGGGATCTCATCCGGTTGATCTGGTTCAGAGCAGGCTGCAAGATGTTGTACAGCACCCACGCAATAGCCGGTGACACCACAAACAGCAGAAGCTGGCCCCTGTTGTCGCTCGCGGCTTCGGCGATCGAAGCCACTTCAGCGGCGGCTGCATGTGGCGGCGCCGCCATGAGTCCTGCCAAGCCGCCAAGACCGAACCCGATGATGAGTCCTTTGGTGCTGCGCATACGGTTGATTTGGTTGAGCGCCGGCTGCAGAATGTTGAACAGCACCCACCCTATGGCTGGGATTATGGGCAGCAGCAGGGCCAGGCCGCGGTTGTCGCCTTCCGCTATGTCGGCGATCTGCTGGGCGGCGAAGGCGGCGTCGCAGGTTCCGAGGGCCGTGAATATGGCTCCGGCGACGGCTGTGGGAATGGAGAGGTTGGTGGCTTCGGGTGAGGCGATGAGGCCCTTGGGAAGAGAAAGGAGAGAAGGTTTTGAGGGTGTGAGTTTGGTGGGTAATTTTGGTGAGGTGGGGTTGAGGCATTTGGCGTTGAGCATGGCCATTGCTGATATTGTTGCTGCCATTGTTGAGTGGGTGAGTGAGTTGAGAATGGTGGTCTGCGTGAAGAGGGAAGGTGGGGAACGTGGTTCTGAGTGAGGAATACCAATTTAGCGTTTGGAATAGCCACGTTGGAGAAACCAGGTCCAATGAGGTTGCGGTTTCTAGATTCTTCTCTTATCCCAACAGAGGCTAAGGTTGGATTTCCACCTCATATTCTTCCTTTTCTTATCACTTGCGCTGCTCAAAATGTCCCAAATCAAAATTTTCTTGTCTCTGTCGTAAATGCTTGTCCCAAACGCGCTCTTTACCGCACTGCAACGACACGTCGTCGTTCAATGGGAAAAAACATATGTGATTTTTATTTTAACTTTCACCGACGCACAAGCACATGCACAGGGTTTTCACCACAAGTCTCCCACCACGGATTAAAGTATCAAAATATCAGCAAAATAAATTTTGACAAATTTGTCATTTATGTATTTTAATTTCTTTTAATCATAAAATTGAAGATTATTCGTAGTAAACATAGGTTGTTCTCAAACTTTGGTTATTTATAAATTAATATGATTATACGTGTTGCATAATATTACTTACGTAATTATCTGAAATTGCAAAGCTCTGCACCCAAGTTATTGCCGTGGCTCCCAGTGTTTGCGCCCCAATATGTTACATTCCAAAACCTTGCTAAAGATAAGAACCACCACTCTTCCACCCAAATATGTGTCTCACGTATACATATGCTAACCACCCTCTACATATAAACTAAGTGCAACTCAAATAATCTTCAACACAGAACGTCAAAAAAGTGCATTCAAACACCTAAACTGTAATATGATGCACCATGTTGAAAAAGGTAGCTATTATATACACCCATAAAATGTCTATGAATAGCTACACGAAACACTTAGGGAGAGATTAACTACAATAGTGCAATTCTATCGATTGTGGACAATATATTAGTGTAGTAAATCCTATTTATAACGATTTTGGTTTGTAGTTGTTTTTAAAAATATTGGCAATATTTTTTTTTTTTAAATCGTGCTTTGGAGCATACTTTTTTAGGGTTTAAAATTATGCTTATATATATATATATATATATATATATATATATATATATATATATATATATATATTATTTTTATTCTTTATATTTTTTTAAATTGTGTTTTGAAGCATATTTTTCATTTTTATTAACATTTTAAAATTGAGAGTTTTTTGAAAATTTTTTGTGTTTATTAGTGATTTTTTAATTTTATTTATTTTAAATTTAATAGAATATAATACTGTATTTTTTATTTGTTTCATAAAATCATTTTTATAATTTTAGATGTTTTGGTTAATTAATTAAACTATTTATGTTAATTAAACGAAATAAATATTATAAAAAATATTTTTTTTTCTTATTTGTATGAACAATTTCTTTAAGTATGATCTTCTTACCATAAGAATGTTCTTAATTATTGGTATAATAACTACTAGATTAGTCAATTTAAAATAAGCCAAATAAAATACTCTTATTATTAGCATAATAAAGATAATAATAAAGGAAATTGTTCATATAAACCACTAAAAATATGTTTTAATATATGTTTATTCGTTTATTAAATTTATTTTATTACTGTAATTTATTAGTATTGTTTTAAATTTTCTCAAATTACATTTAATCAATATAACTAATAAATAAAATCATCTAAAATATATAAATGTTCTTACAAAATAAATAAAAATAAAAACTACAATATTATATTCAAGTAGAAAAATAATTTATATTTTATTAAGATACGTTACCTTTTTACTTTAGAAAAAAAATACTTCCTTCGTTAAAAAAATATTAGTCGTTAACATTTTGACACACAAATAAAAAATATTTATTTAATATAAATTTAGATAAAATAAATTTTAAAAAATTTCAACTAATTATGTTTTATTATTCTATAATTTTACATTTTTTAACTACTCAGTAATAATCAAGAGTGAGAATTCATTACAGTAATAACAATTGAAGACAAAAATATCATTTTGTAATAATTTGTTATGAAGATTAAATGTTGTAGTAAATACCAGTAAAGTTTCCATAAAATAGTCATTCTTTTCGGTTCTACTACATTTCCCTCTCTCCCAAATTAAATATTAATTATATTAATCTAAAAAATAACCCAAAATTTTCAAAAATATTTCTTCCGTGTCTTCCCTCTCCCACTCTCCCACTAATCCCAAAATTCTCTATTCTCTCTCGTTTCCTTCTCCTCCTTGCATCTGAGTGAAAGGAAGAACATGGAACTTGTTTTTTCGTCGCCGTCTCTTGACGGTGGAACAGGGTTCTGGAATCTTCGTGCTACCGTTGAGTTCTTCTGCTACAATAAAAATCTCGTTCGTTGCCTTGCCTCCGTTGCCGCTTGCTTCATGGCTGCTTCTCAGCTTCAGAACCCTCTGCATCCTCTCCGAGATTTTTTGTTCAAAATAGGTTTACTTCATCTCCACTTTTATTTGTTCTTTTCGCTAAGCCACACTTTTTATGTTACTTCCGGTTGAGTTTTATTTATTTATGGTGGCGTTTCTTCTTCAATTTTTAGTATTGGCTATCTCCAGTATCGCAATCTATCAAGATAATTATCGTCGAAATCAATCCGTTTATGTTTGTGACAATGGCTGAAGTGAAGGTTCTGCTGATCGTGAGTTTTGGCTTAGAAATCTCAGAATCAAGGCAAGCTCTGAAACCTTCTATATTTAGCTTAGTATCGTGTTGAATTGCTTGTTGTGCTCTGGGTCTCCCACACTTACCTTTGTCATTCATTGGTTATTTCCTTGCAATTATTGTTGTTGATGTTGATCTTGTTATGGTTTCAAACTTATAGTGTTAGGAATTAAGGATTCAAAAGAGAGTAAGGAGAGTAATATGACCAAAGAAAGAGACTTCTATTGATTGAATCTCACAAGTAGAATGACTCTACAGAGGAGGCTGCTCTCCTTCACAGAAGGACCTATCCTTGTCACAACAATTTAATCTTTTTCATACCCCTATAAACCCTCAAGTGCTCCATACCCTTCTTCTCTAATTGCCATAACTGCCTCAACAGTCCTAACCACCTTCTGTATTTTGCCCACTACCGTCTTCTATTTTTTCTTTGATATACTTACAAAGGTTTTGGGTCAGCTGTGGATGACCTTGATTCTCTTTCATAACAATACCTCCCCTCCAAAAAATACTTTGTCCTCAAGGTTGAATTCCGGAAATTGTTGTTGTATATTAGTTTTATCTTCCCAATTTGCCTCCTCCCGTGATGTATCCTACCATTGAATCAGCAGTTTCTGCCCCGTTTCTTCTCCTTTCTTTACCATCCTAGTTCTCAACACTTGATATGGTTGTAATCCTGTGGAATGGCCCTGTAATCCTAATGGCAATTCTGATTCTACTGGATGATCTCCTACTGCCAACTTGAGCTAAGAAACATGAAAAACTGGTGAGTTAATTTCTTGCCTGTACTGGAAGCTGTAACTGAAAAGCCACTGCTCCTATCGCCTCGATCACTTCACAGGGCTCTTAGAACCTGGCTGCCAGTTTTGATGCAGTCTTGTAGGCATTGAACTTACTCAATAAGGACGACTCTTTAAATATACCCGATCTCCCACCTTTATTATAGATGGATCCCATGCATATTAGCATATGTAGTCATGTGATACCACCGAGCTCTTCCCAAATGATATTTCAACTGTTTAAGGCATCGCCCCTCTCCACTAGGTCTTGTGCTACTGCTTCTACCAAAACCTCTCCTGGAATAATTCTAGCTAGTGAAGGAGGAGCCCTTCCATATACCACCTGAATGGTGTACACTTTGCCGCTGTTGATAACTGAGTATTATACTAATATTCTGCCCATGGAACAAATTCCGCCCAAGCCTTCAGTTGTTCAGAAGTGAAACATCGTAAATAAGTTTCCGATGTTCTGTTCAGCAATATAGTGCCTTGTCTTCTAAAGAGTTCCAGTCCAAAAGAGACTAAGAAATACTGAATATCACTTAACCTTTCCATATCCACGAATAAATCTCCAATAATATCCAGTCCAAATTAAATTTTCCTTTTTTAACCTTTCCATATCCACGAATAAATCTCCACTAATATCCCACCGAACCTAGAAAATCTTAAAGCTAATGTCTTGGGATTGGGCCAATTCGTTATTTTTTCCACCTTCTTATTATCCATAGCAACCCCTTTCTTAGATATAAATGGCCTAAGTATTCTACTCCAGTTTTTTCAAAACCGCATTTTTTACGTGTAGAATAGGAAGTAGGCAACTACAGGTTATCCAAATCTGTATCAGTATGTTTAACGATAGAACAAAGATATTTTAACACTGTAGCAAAATTACTCCCATTTCACACCTACTTAAATTAATAAAATATTACTTTTCAATAAAATAATATTATTTTTAGACGTAAAATGGTGTGGATTGCTTTTAGCAGTGTATGCCATTTGATCCTTCAGTCTACTCGTCAATTATCGGTTTCAATGCTATATAGGAGAGAAAACAGGGATTGAGGTCAAATATTGAATTCTTTAGGGAAAAGAAGAAATTGTTCTTAAATAATTAAGTTTATTAAGCCTTAAACCCTACTACCTGGTATCTGGCTTTGGATCCTCCTGGATGGACGTATGTTTTTAACGAATTGTTGACAATTTAAATAGTGAACTGGCTTCGGTTTCAACTATCAAGTAACTGCTAGTTGGTGACATCATACATTTATAAGCCGAGTAAATGTGATAAAGAAACACAATCATAAACATTTTAAGCTTTAAGCATATTTTGAGTCCTAGATATAAATGTAATTTTCTTTTATTTTTGATTTTTTTAAAATTAAAAATGGTCAGTCGATATTAATTAATTGTTTGTGTTAAATAAAATATTAAATTATTATTTTAAGTGATAAATACTAATCTTATAATACAATAATATAAAGACTCTTTAAAATTCAGAAAATAAATATTATTTTTCTATCTTAAAAAGAATATTAAGAACTAAAAATAATGATTTAAAAGTTTGGAGGGATGAAAGTTAAAGAAAGTTATTTTAGAAGAATTTAAACTAAATCTCACGTCTTTTAGGAGGACTAAAAATGTGATTTCAAATTTTATGGGAATGAAAGCAAATAAAATTTTTCAGTGACAAAAAAAGGAAATTTACATGAATTAAACATATTTTTAAGGATATTAACAAAAAGTAGCTCGCTTTATACCTAAAATGCAGTTTCGTTATTCATTTATTTATTTCCTCTCTGCTCCCAGTCAACCAGGTGGGGAATATTTTATTTGTTGTTATTGTTTCGGTTGTGTTGGTTCAGCTTTTATGGTCTAAGGTATCGTGTATTTACGTATAGGATGGCGTGTCATGCATGTAGAAAATATATCTAAATTTGGCATCATTAATGTTTTCATCCTTTTAACTTTTTCATGTCTCATTAATTTTTAATTTTAACTAAATTTAATCAATAATTACTTTATTAGCCAATATATGGTTGAGTGCAATGAATTTTATATACGCTCTCTTTAAATGTTAATAAAATAAAAGAGTAAATAGTAAAAGATTGTTACATTTTTTAATGCAAAATGAATTTGAAACAATGAATCAACATGTTTTTAAGTGGGTCGGATTGTAAGTTTCAGTTGTCTTGTCTCATTTGGTCATAAATATGTTCTGAAATTGCAATAGACCAACCGTTTTTATTTTTTAATTAATAATACAAATTTATATAAGTTTTTGGGTGGTTTTTATTTCATTTTAGTATAGTAGTAATATTGTATTTAGAACTTAATATTTGTGATGGGAGGATCAGTGAAGATGGAATGTATTTCTTGTATAATTTGTTTTATGTGTAATATTGGAGTGAAAATAATTAAAATTGTAAAGTGTAGATACAAATGGGATATTATATATTTTATTTTCGTTTTTTCACCTTATTTATTTTCTAGTTTTTTAGTAGGTTAATGGCCATCTTGTAAATTAATACAGACGAACTTTGCTTTTCAACCTATATTTTACTATGCAACTTGTTTTTTTGGTACATCTCATACAAAAAGTAGTAAGAAGAGTCTTAAATTTAAAATTTAAGTCTTCTATTAAACTTTTATTAGAGTAAATTAATTAGCATAGTGGATGTTATAAACTTATGAACTAGATTTTGGAACATTTAACATCTAAGAGTCATATAAGAAACTTATATGAAGTTTTTCTTTTCGTATTTGAAATGAGCTTTATTATGGTACACTTCATTTAATCATACACAACATATTTCTGTAAGTTTTGATCCAATAATAAAATTTTGCAAGACCTCACATTTTATAACTTTTTATTTGTACTTTATTTCTTTAGAACTTAAAAATTTAATTTAATTATTATAATTAAGTATTAATTAATTGTGAAGATGACTTTTGATATCCAAATAATATTTTTGTTGTTAAGGCTAGTATTCTTATATAAAACTAATTTTTTAATTTTATGACCTTTATGATGTTATTGAATATGCTTTTATATAAGAGTTAGTCTCTGTAATATCAACTTTATGTGGTAAAAATTGAAGTATAAATTAAAAATCATAAATTCTTATAAGATCTCGCTATTAGAGTAAAATTTGTAAAAATATAATGAGTTGTTTAAAAGTAAAGTGAAATAAAATCATAATTAACTTTCTTATAACAATTTTTGCATTAATGTGGATATATAACTTTCATTTTTAAGTGTTGTAGTATCTGTGTCTAGTTTGTGTTTGTGTTTTATAAACATTATATATCATACATATTATGCTTATTCCTTTCACCAATTAATATATATACTGGTTTATTGTTAATAAGATAAAGATAATAATCGACGACATTACCAAGAATAAATTGGAATGTTATTAACAAGACGTTGGAATCTTCATTCCCATCCTTATGGAGTGTAATTTATCACGTATTCATCAACACTATAACCTTCATCCACATCTTTAATCTACAATATAATTTATTGCAAAATGTATTTCATATGGTAAAGCCAATTCTGAATCTTTATGTCGAGATGACTTATACCCATGTTTCAGTTAAATTAAGATATTTTATTTTTTTTTAATAAGAGCCAAAAGAGTGAATGATTAACCTTGTTTTTAGCTAGAGCATTAGATGTCTTCTCTCTTCTTTTTCCAAGCTTCCTTTTAAACTAATTTTTAGATATCCTTATTTACTTATCATCCTTTGTATTGAGTAGTGATTAGGATTCTTATTCATTTTATCTTCTGTAATTTATGTGGATCTGATGTCTTGATTTGTTTTGATTAGACTTAAATGTTTAGTGAAATTATAGAAATTTATCTAATAAATTATCTTAAAAGTCATGTAGTGAGGTATCTATGGAGCATAATATCAGTGGATTAATACCGAACTTAGATATTGGGACTCCTCACCTCATACCATTATAGACTGAGTATTCCTGAGATTCAGCGAAACATGAATCGAAATGACATGTCCAGAAGCCAAGACTACACCTTTACTATTAGTCGAGAGTCAAAATAGGTCCTAATCAATATTACCCCGCTAGAACTATTCATCTAACTCTCTCAGTTTGAATCATTCGCCTTAAATCTATAGTAGACCAAATCTCATGCTTAATATCAGTCTCTAAGATACATATCAATAAAATATCTTACACCAATTCATCATACATAATGCATAAATCATCACCATACTCATGCCTTTGACAATCTCAATGCACATAATTATAACATATCTTATAATTATAATTCACCATACTCTTTGACGATCTCAATACACATAATTATAACATATCTTATAATTATAATTATTCATATGAATTTAGGGTTTATCTAATAAAATGTTATATTGAGGAAACTTTTTAAGGATATGGAATAATTAGGGTAATTACTTATAAATAAATTTTCATCCTAAAAATTGGTTTCAAATATTGCTAAGATCTTGCAATATTTTCGGCCTATTGTCTCTTAATATGGCAAAGAGAGACTCATCTATTCCTTACTTAAAAAAGAGAAATTTACTGCTATTTGGATTGATACTATCTGAAAGTATTTATATTGTTTCATATGTTATTAGATTAATTGTCTAGAAGTGAATGGAATTGCTTCATGACAATGTTTTATATTTATTTCTTTTTCTACTCGTTTTAACTACATGTTCGCATTTGAATATCATTTATCTTAATTTTATACATAAAAGATTTTTCTAAGTTTAATAATTTTCATTTACTCAGTTGTGACATATCGGATATTCTTAATTCATGGTGGATTATGTAATTGTTAGATTCTTCTTCGCCTATTTCTGTTTCTTCTATTTTTTCTCTTTTCCGTTATTAAATAGCATTTTAATTAGTCTTGACATAGTGAAGCCAATTTTTAACATGCCGAGATCATGAAATTTACCAATGGCTTGTCTGCGTCACCAATAATTTACTACCGAAAGAACCCTTATTAATTGACTAATGGACAGAGTAACCCTTCATTTATAAATATCTTAACTAATAAAAGACTATTTTACTTAAGGACAAAATTGACAAAGACAACATAATAAAAGCCTCTAGAATAACCTAATTCTCACACACACAAGATCTCTGGCTCTGATACTAGATTGACACCAGACTATATAAATTAATTACAGTATTGCGCAAAGTGAAAATAATAAGAATACAAAAAATAAGTTTAAAATAGATAATATTTTCTTCTTAATTCCACTATATGTAAAATGTTATGAAAAAAATATTTTTACAAAAGATATAAGTCTAGAAAATACCATCCTTATCCAAATTTACCCCTTTTGAAAATTTGAAATAGGAATTAAGATACAAAATAATTTATTTGAATTTATAAAAAAAGTCAGACAAAAGAGAATAAAAAGCATAAAAAAGTGGAAGAGACTAGTTTCCTAAGCCATCATTAATAACAAGCTAAGTCAAAATTATCTTTACTAGAAAATAGAAGAATAATTAAAGAAGGTAGAAAATGTTCAAAAGTTTCAAAAAAAATTTGGAGAAAATTTTATAAAAGAAGTTTGAGGAGAAGTACTTACTGCATTTTGGAATAGAAACTCATTTTTGGTTAGTCTACCTCATGAAAAGTTTTTCATGAAAGTAAACTACCCACTACAGCCAAACCTGTACAAATGAGAAAAGAAGCCTGAAAATATCGTAAAAAATAAATTAATAGTTGTTTAGATAAAAAATTAATTAGACATAACAAGTTTTCTTGGAATAGTGCAACATTTTATGTGCAACACCTTTGAAATGCAAAGAGGAGAACCTAAAACGGTAATAATTATAAACCACTAAATAATGTGTTAAAATGGATAAATTAGTATTTGCCTAACAAATAAGAATTAATTAATAAAATATATAAATTAATGAAATATATAAAGCATTAATATTGCTTTTTTTTTTCTCTCACCCATATTGTTTTAAAATTCTCCTAAATTCACGCATCAGTTTCTACTATCTTAAAATTTTCTAGATTATGAATTAGTTGGGGAGACTTCTAACCAGACTTTTTACCTTAATAAAAATATTGGTTCATTCTTTAGGCGAAAGTTTTATATATTTTAGTCTATTAAATGATTATTTACAGATAATTTAAATACTGGAGATAAATTATAATACATAATTAAGACATTCTAAAAATCTTTTGTAATTGATTTTTATCTTTTATTTCATTAGAAAATTTAGATGCAAGCTCTATTCTTCTAGCTATTGGAGTTATAGTTCCTTAATATATCCTAAAATCCTTTTCTTAGCAAATATTACTGTTTATTTGTTTTCTTAACATTTTGAAAGTATTTTAATGTTGTGTGTTTATATTAGAGGAGATTAATTCATTGTCTAAGTATACTAGCACAAATATTACTATGTTATTTTGTTTTATTAACATTTTGAAAGTATTTCAATGTTTTATGTGTTTTTATACTTAGAGGATGTTAATACATTGTCTAAATTAACCATTGCGAATTTTGCATAACTATGTTCTTCACAATATTTTGAAATTTAGAAAGGACAAGTTTTAGTTCCATTGACATAACATTTCAAACTTTGAGCTACCAACAAAATAAATTTTAGAAAAGAATATTAAAAATATTGTTTTTTTCTAGTCATGGAGCTTTTTTATTATTCTTCACAGTTCAAATAGAAATTTTCAATTCCTTTTTTTTCTTGATAGCTTTATTTAATTTATTATTTCTCATAAAATTAAAAAAATAATTTACTGCATCAGTTATAATAATTTTAACATATTCTTATCACGGAACTGAATTGTTTGACCACTAAAAATAAGTATATTCATATTGAACCCAAAATACGAAACAAGATTATTTCTATTTCTTTAACTTATATAAATTAAAATTAATTTTTTTTTTTAAATTTAGTGAGTAATTCACTGGCCAATTCCACTGAAGATTGAAAAATTTATAACTTAACACTCTTTAGTTCAACTTCTACCTGAGATAAGATATTATATTATTTTATTATTGAGATTCTTGCGTGGTATGTTGTCACTTTTCTCCTCTTGATGTAAACTCCATTTTTAAGATGCACAATTATAAATTTTTAATATTAATTGAACCGTTTAGTATCTTATAATTAAATATTAAAAAATAATTTTAAATTTTATCATTAAATTTAACTATGTTTCTAATATGATATATTTTTACTCTCAAGTAAATGATTTAATCAATATTAACCAATTTCAAGTTCCACATATTCTTATTCCACATGTTTTTAGGGGAGTTACCAGTAACAAAATCAAGTAAGAAAGTTAAGATTTAACAAACTTTAACAACTTCATTACTTTCTTTTATCATCTCTTAACCATTCAGTTACAATAAATAATATGATATATAAAAATGTGTAATTAAATAAGAAGATATTATTATTATTTACTTAGTTAAGCGTGAGAACATTATTAACCCTTTCGTGTCATGTTATTTCTACTTTTCGTTATTTTCTTTTCCTCTCGATTTGGTACATCAAAAGATCGGAGATCACACATGACTAAAAATTAGTATAAATAAATTGATTTGATAGAGGTATATAATTTTTTTAGAAATATTTATTGTATAATTATATAAAGTAAGTAATAAACAATTATTTTGACTCTTTTAAATGTTGTTATATGTTATCCTATATTACAATACTACTTATAAACAATCTCTTCTCAAAATATTTATATGAATTAAGAAAAAAAAAATTGCTGCTACGTAACGGTAGCGTGTAGCGACACCTCATCGTCATCATCATCTCTACTTCATCAGAAATAAAGAAATATAAATAAAGAGAAAGCACATAATAGCGCTGTACATAGAAAAGAGAGACCCCTTCATTTGAGGAACCATAAAATTATTGATTCATCCACTCACTCCCATAAACCATACAAAACTTTGAGTCTCTCTTTCTCTGATTTTCACCCTTACGCCATTTCATCACATACCAACCTGTTCTTTGTTTCATCAAAAAACGTGATAACCCTCTGTTGTACAATTCTCCACCGATGGTGAACACTCAATTTGAGGAATTCTTGTTGACCCCTCTCATAAGTAATCACCGTTTTCACGTGCCTCTGCTTCGATCTATATCGATCTTAATGAATTTCATTAACCCAAAACTTGTTTACCATGTTTTATTTTCCGCTTCCCTTGATTCTTTTTTCTTTTTAATTTTCTGGTTTCCTCTTTTTATGTTTGCTTATCCAGCAAGTGTACTTGTTCGTTGGGTTACTTGTGCTTCTCTTCTGATCTTGGAAAGTAAAAAAAAAAA
>Ga0209700_108279_pt1 | contig 13503 bp, 6 predicted proteins | sample SiratroredBW_FD_187528 | JGI IMG/M metagenome (GOLD analysis project Ga0209700, IMG submission 187528) | Root nodule microbial communities of legume samples collected from California, USA - Siratro red BW (SPAdes) (version 2) | ecosystem: Host-associated > Plants > Roots > Nodule | place: USA... | reverse complement strand
AAAAAAAAAAAAAAAAAAAACTAGTGAACTATATTACTTCATGATAATAACTGGATCTGGAAATGATGAAAGAAGAACTATTTATTGAACGCACATAATTTGAATCACTGGTTTTTGAGAGGCCTTCGCTATCCTTTATCTTAGAATGTAGATTTCAGTATAACTCAATTCTACAAAAACTGTTTTACATGATGAAGATTGCCTCTGCTTACCTACATTAACAATTTTTCCCAACTATTTTCTTTCTCACCTTTGTCATTGATGGTTTTATGTAAAGTATGGATCCAACGGCTAATATGTGTTCAATTTCTTCTCTCTAATGGAAGCCATACTAAAGAAATCATTCATTCATCTTTGTAATATAACAGTCATGATCCATGTGGATGAAACAGCTATATATCAATTTAGTTTCTCTATGTATTGATATATATAATATAAAGACTAATGTACTAGTTTGTTTATAAAGGAGTATATCAGTAGACACCTGCTGTAGATTACCTATGTAAATTTTGTCATTTGTTGCACCAAAAAAGGTCCATGTATTTGTTTTAGATATATACTATTAAATAAAGCCACTATGCCCTGTGTAGCTGTGCTTTTGTGACAAAAAGGAAACCAAGAAATAAATCATAAAGAATGGAACAGGACAAAACATGAGTGTGTAATTGTGTAAATGGTTGCTATATCCTACCCTTATCAGTTCTAGTAAATAAAACTAACTAAAACTAGTATATATATATACATATATACATATATACATATATACATATATACATATATACATATATACATATATACATATATACATATATATATATATATATATATATATCACTGCCCATGTCAGTGATGATGTTTCTTAATTGTTACAATAATACAACACAAAACAGAGTTCCAAGAGTGGGTTAGTAGGACAGAAAAGAAGAGGAAGCTGCATGAATTCCTATGAATGTGCTGTCTCATGCAGCCATCATTTATGCTAAAGGTAAGAAAAGCATTATGGTGGCCAATGTAAAATAATCATTTTAATATAATTTATAGCTATCCACACAATAACCCACTAATTTCATATGCTGAGCAAAGTTTAGAGGCTGCTCATTGGAAGCTTGTTATCTAACTTTTCTAAATAGGATTGTTAAGAAAATGTCACATTGTTTGATGCCATATTTATAAACTTTAAAGAATCAATAGACTAAAATATTTAAATGAATACAAAAAACATAATTATATTACACTATTACTTATACTGAATTTTTACTGTGATATTTTCAAGATTTATTTGTTTATCTAAAAGTTTAGAGTCCATTGCTTACATTAATTAGAAATATATTTTTAATATTATTTAACGGATCCTGCTATAAAGTAGAAGTTCAAATAGATTTTGAAGTGAGGTCATACTTCTAGAAAGGTGATGCTTTAATCAAGTAAACCGGCTTGACTTGGGGCATGAGTTTTAAGATTAAGTTTATGTAAGCACTTATGCTCTGAAACCAAAAAAGAAAGATTAAGTTCTAAGATTTGGGAGTTGAATTTGCAAAGTGATAATCATTGTTCATTGTTTTGTGATCTAATTAGTGAGTGAGGAGGGAATGGCTGCATGCACGTGGGGATTCTCCATCATAGGCTATAGATATGTATCTTACTATTGAATATATTTATCACTTTTTCTTAGGGTAAATTAGTGTATGATTAAGTGCTTTCTAGAAGAAAATCTTTAGACCCCATCAAAGATTTTTCTTATTAAAAAAATGTAACTTTATAGTTGCCAAATTAATAACAAGAATGTATCAATGTGAATTACTATTTTACTAAACATTATTCGTGATAGGGATGTGTAGAGAGTCTTTTGAATGGGAAAACAAAAAGTAAAAGAAAAAGGAATGGCAGAAATGGGGGTTAACCCAAAATTTGATGTATAAAGTTTATTTAGATTTTTTCTATAAGGACTTTTAGAAAAAAAAAATTGCAACTTTTCACAAAAATAACTTTTTCAAATTTTTATTTTTGGTTTTTAAAAAATATATTTTATAGAAAAGTTCGTTCATTTATGTCCTAAATCCAATATTAGTGCAAATTAAAATTTATATTAATAGATTGTTTACAAGTTTGTCAAACTCTTATCTCACTTCGAATAATGAAAAGGGTGGTGTTTTCTTGGCATGCTTAAAAGCTTGTCAAATTATTTAAAGAGGAGATGCTTTGAAATTTTCATCCTTACTAATTAAAAAAAAAAAAAAAAGAGTATATATTGAATAGAATCTCAATCTAGTTTTTACTTAATTTCAGTGACTTTTTCTTAATCATATAAAAAGTTAGTATAATGTAGTAGTTACATTCCCAGTCTTAAATATTAATGTGAAAGCTAATTTGTTGGACTGTAATTTTATTTTATTTTTTCTTAAAACTTATAGGTTAGGTGGGTACTTATCTTATCTACAATAGGCATTATGTCAAATCATAAAGTTAATTAATAAATCTCTTATGAAATCTTATAATGTCTTTATCATGCATCTACCTCTAGTTTTTTTTTTTTTTTTTTTTTTTTGTTTGAAAAAAAAATTTTTTTTTTTTTTTTTTTTTTTCTTTTGTGCTTGGAAATGAAATATTTAATCCATTTAATTGTTTCTGACTTTCAAGAACACCAGGTCTGTGCTTAATAATTAATTGTAACAGTATTTCAAAGATATGTGTAGAAGGAAATCAAGCTTTACCAAAACCTGAAAATGTTCCCTGTTTATATTTTCACAATAATATTTTGGGTATTTCTAACGTTATTTAGTTGGGATAGAACTCAAGTCGGAAGAAAAATCTGGATTCAAATTTTATAAATACAAAACTTTAAAAAAAATAAGATTGTGTTAAGCTATGTTGAACATTTTAGTTTGAAGAAATCTCTTGTACTGAGATTAAACCGAGAAAAAAAAATAAAAAGGCAGTTTTTCCTAACGAAATTAGATTATTAGAACAGTTTAATTTTTTTATTAAAGATGTACATAAACTCAGCTATTTATAAATTAATTAATTTGAATTTGATTTATTTAAATTCTCAATTATTTTTTTTAAATAATCAAGGTTAAATTTAATTTTAAAAGATATAAAGGTTACATGATCATTTGTCTTTCAATAGTTTTACACTCAAATATGTTTGAGATATTAAATTAATAAATTGAAAAAAATACTAAAAACTATAAATAACCTAAAAAAGACAATTCTATGTTCTATAATTTAATTAAGCCACTTTAATTATCTCCAGTTCACATAAAAACACATATGCTGAAATTGGATCATTTTTTAAATGAATTCCAGTTTTTGATAAATTATTTTTTATTTTCCAATAAAGGAAATTTTCTTTACTAAAATTAGTTCATTTAAATAATCAAATTAAGTATGAACTTGATTATTTTAAGTGTTTTATATATGTAGTGAGACACATTCAAAATATGAAAATATCCTCCATAAAGTTATTGGCCAAGTGATAGCTAGGTGCTGCATTATTCAATTATGCAGTTTCTTCCTAATGTGGTTTTTGATTTGTGAGCTTAATCTATATTTTATATGGATCAAAATGCCAACATGTTTGTGCTTAATAATAAACTAATCTATTACTCTTTCTCTTTCATCAAGGTGATGGGACTATACTTTTTTTAATGTAAAAATTAAGATATACATAGATTGTTGGACTATAGATATATATAATTTCTTCTAGACAAAGTCCAGCATATGGGCACATTCATTAATTCTAGAATAAATCAATGAAGACTTAAAATCAAACACTTTCAAACTCCATTAAGCTTTTGGAAAAATGGTGGAAAGTGCAAACTTCATCCATTGTTTGTCATCATTGCATGCACCCAACTGTTTAGACTAACTTTCCCACTTACCCAATATTCTTGGGAATTTTTTAGGGTTAAGTGAGTGCAATATTCATTGACGAATTAATAATATTAATTAATCAATTACAAAATGGAAAAAAGAGTTGGCACTTTACACGAAAGAACATTATCAAACTAACTTAATTGTGTTCGTGAATCATGGAATGTGAAACACATGAACAAGTTATTAAATCCTACTTAAAGAATGCTCATCGTTTTCATATTAGAAATCATTTCATTTTAAGCAATTCAATTAATTTTAATTAATACAAGTTTTTATTAATAAGTTTCGTAACTGAAAAAATAGTTTTCTTTCTTTCTTCAACATTTCATATTTCCCTGTTATAATTGATTATATTAACAACTCTTTAATTTAAAACAGTATTCTAAAACCACATACGAAACATAAAACAATATTTTATTAATAAAAAAATATGAAATATTTACTCAAATCATTAATAAGAGTTTACCTTTCATTATCTTATATCAAAAATACAGATCTTTATATTATTAAGAAAAATATGTTTAAATTTTTATATTAATCACGTTTTTTTCTTCTAAAGAACGTGAAAGAAGGTTAATATTTCTTTTCAAAAGTAAAAACAATAAATTTTAAAATAAAATATTAAGATATTTACATCACAGATCAACCTTAGAAAAAACAAAAGTCGCTTTTTTTCTTTTTGAAAAAAAAAAAGATAAAGGCACATTGATATCAGTCAAATAGTGTGCGCAGAACTGAAACAACTTTTCTAGAACTGAAATGGCTGCTAACTTTTTAGGTTATGTTTATCAAAACCAACTGATAATTAGTTTATAAATTAATTTAAAATCCATAGTTACAAGTTAATCGATTGAATTACAAGTGTAAAACTAATTATTCTAGCTAAACTAATTATGGTCACATCTTAAACACCTTCTTATAATTTATATATTCTAAAATTTACTTAAGATTAAGAATATTCCAATAATCCCCAAAAATATATTAAGTAACGAAAACAACATTTTGCATGAAAAATCATGCACACTCTAAGTCTCAAAAACATTCCCAAATCTACCTAATCTTATCACATTTCTTACTAAAAGAAGACATGCAAGATTTTTGTTTTATTGGTTTGGTTTTTGTTTTTTTTTTTTCATACAAGTGTTTATTGGAAGTTCCCTCCTCAACCAACCCTTTAAATTTGTTCTATTAACATAAATCAATTACACGAATATACTTTTTAAAACATATTATGTTAATATGTTCTTTGCCTTAGAAATCAATTCTAGTAACAAAAATAGGAAGTCATTCACATTTTGCCATTTTCATGTGTCATAGGTAAGCCAACACAACACAAAAACACACGTAATTATCATAGTTATATGCCTTTCTAAGTATGAAAAATATTATTAAAGACAAAACAAGGTTTGTTGGTATGTGAAACAAACATAAGTGCGCGTGCATATATTACTTTCTCCTTACGTTACTAAATCTAACTTCAAACTTCAACCAATAAAATAGGAAAAAGAATAGCAGTATTTATTACTATAGGGTATTAAAAAAATTAGTTCTGAATATATCATTATATTTTAAAAATAACCATTTGGTTTCGGCATATTTTATAATTAATGAATAACGTCTCTAGTAAAGGAACTTAAAATACACAATTATAAAAAGATTATTATTTTTTTTACTTATATTAACTTTGGTTGGTCGGAATATTTACATTATAATCAAATTACAAATTAAAATATAAATTAAAATAAGAAAACTTTTTATTAACACTTTCTTCCTTCCTAAATATAAATAGATACAAAGTTAGAAGACAGTTGTTTGACGACAAAATAAAGAAAAATAAATAAATAAAAAGAGTTTAGTTTTGTCATTATGTATATGCATGATGCATGATGATATGTGTAAAGTGTAAACATGTTCCATATGGTCATTGGTCAGCAGAGGTGTGAACCATCCCTAGAAAGTAACATTTAGATAATCATAAATCATCACAAATTATTATTATTTTTTTATTTGTAGATTTTAAGAATAAAAATAAAGAAATTATATTTTTTATTAAAAAGTTCCCAGCAGTTAAGAAAAGAAACAAAACCCAAATTGTTGGTGGCTGTAGTGTGTGTTATTGGGTGTGTATAAGTAGCAGCAAAGTGGTTTCATGCTTCTTAGAAGAGAACAAAATAATAAAATTGAATAAAGGAAAAGAAAAAATAAGAGAAGAGAAGAACATGCAGAAAGAAGAAGAACACGAGAGTGTGGAGGAGTGTTTGGTGTGTCCAAGCTTCAGCGCGTATTCCTCCAACAAACTCGACGATATAGCGGATCAGGTTATTCAAAACGACGAGCGCTTCGACCAAAACGACACCGACTTCGAGTTCGTCGCGTTTAGCGAGGTCGTCGACGGTGTTGTCCTCGAAGCCGTGGCGGAGGTCGAAATTCCGACGTTTCCGATCTTCGACCGCGATCTCGCCGCCGAGGCGGAGAATAGCGGTGGAGGTCGAGATTCCGGCCAGGAGTTGATTCAGAATACGCTAGGGAAGCTTCTGCTCGACGATTCGCCGTCGTGCTCGTCGTCGGAGGTGGAGGACGAACTGGAGAGTGTTCCGCCGGGGACGTACTGCGTGTGGAGGCCGAAGCCTTCGCCGGCGTCGGCGCCTTGCCGGAAGAGCAAATCGACGGGATCGTCGTCGTCGAAGCGGTGGAAGCTTCTGGATTTGCTGCGGCGGAGCAACAGCGAGGGGAAGGAGTCGGTGGTGTTCTTGACGCCGTCGGTGAATTCGGCGAAGAGGAAGGGAGTGAAATCGGAGAACGGAAAGAAAATTGCCGCGAATGGCGGAAACGGTAAGAGGATTCCGGCTATTACGGCGATTGGCGGCGGCGGTAAGAGGTTACCGGCGATTGCAGCGGCGTCGGCGCACGAAGCGCTTTATGTGAGGAACAGAGAGATGCGGAGAGAGGATAAGAGAAGGTCGTATTTGCCTTATCGACAGGATTTGGTTGGGTTCTGTGTCAATCTCAGCGCCATGGGCAAGGCCTTTCCTCTTCTTTCTTGAATTTTTTTTTCTATAAAAAAAAATTAAGCTAAATTAAATGGAGTGAAATTTCTTAGGTTAAAACTGTTAAAGCAAAAATACAGTATAATAGTGTAAAAGTTTCTTAGTAGAAAATTGTGGAGATATCAGCTTTCAAATCATTAGTTATGGAGATGTCACTTATCAGAGATTGTATTATGAGAGTTATCTATATGTTACCTCTCAGAGACGATGTTAAACAGAAGCTTTTAGGTATGATTTCGGGTAATGTAGAATTTGTGGTACCCAAATATTTCTGAATTGGTATTAGAAAAATGAGTAAAATTATTATAGATGATAAAATCTTTCTTCTTCAACTTTAGATTTATGTTTTTGATAACACATTGTAACTTAATTGTTAAAAATTACTAATCAATAATCTTTTAATGAGTAGATTCTAATTTTCTTTTTATAACCATTGATTCTCACAAATTATTGGAAGAAAACCAACTTTAAGGACTATGTGCAGTATTGTGTGGAATGTTTTAAACTTTTTTTATTGTAACTAATATCCTTTCAAAATAACAATTATTAGAATATGTTTAATGAATATTTTTTAGTTTTTAATTCAATTAATTCTTTTCTTATTTGAATCTAAGAAAAAGAAAACGCCGAAAATAACTAAAATAAAAAAGAAGAATTAATGGGTTATAGTTTTCCTAAGATACCAAATATTGGCATGCAGGAACTATAATTTTACTGTACTTGATCCTAATAAAGAGAGATTTAGTTATCTATTGGATAAACTAATCAAGATTATGTATAAGGAAAAGACAAGCAAGAAGTCAAAATTTATTTTTAAAAATTTGATTTCATTACATTATTTGTTTACTCGTTATGATTAAAGATTTTTTTTCAATCAAATTTTTGAAATTTAAAAATGGTTATAGCTTTTGGAACATAATGAATAGGAAATTTAGTTTGACTACATTTGATTTCAACAAAGAAAAATTTAGTTACTCAACCTTATAACCAGTCAAGATTATACATTAGGGAAAGAGAGAAGAGAAAGATGGTGAATAGTTTCTTTCTAGATTTTAAGAATTGCTTCATCTTCAAGCTCTCAATTCTATCACTGTTTTTCATTTTATCCCCCATTGATTCCCTTTAGATTTCAAAAGGGAATCTATTTATACGTTGTGTTTTTTTTTTTTTTTTTTTTTTTTTTTTTTTTTTTTTTTTTTAAGTTTTCCATCAGTTGAACATCAAGATTCTCCTACTTGGTTCAAAGTAAATTTGTTAAGCAAAATCTTTAGGTAACGAATTTACTTCATTCAAAAATTTTGATTTTTCCCATTTATAATAAAAATAAATAATGGTTTCATAATGATTTTTTAGAAAATTAACCTAAAATCCTAAGAACGAATGATCTCGTTAAAATATAACCCAGTTATCTTGATTAAGAAGTACGTTAGACAATTAACACTTTCATCTTAATTACTTATTTTCCATTCAAAACTTGTGAGCTTGTACCTTTGCTTTAAAAAATCAAATCTAGTATTACTCAGATAAATCACATGTTAATTTTAAAGGATTGATTTAGTTTATGGTTATAACATGCAACTATAAATAATATTGATTAGAGAGTATTTTAAAGCTTGTTTAATTTGGAAGCTGATTTAAATACCATTTTAGGTAACGATGTATTTTAGAATGAGAGATTTAAGATTTGTTGTGTACTCTCTTAGCAATATTTTGTTGGATGAGAATATGATTAATTGTAAGAAAATTTTTTGAAAAAAAAAAGTTATTGAAGTAAAAGAATTATGGAGAATTGGAAGGGAATTAGTGGGAATATATAACAAAATGGTAGAGAACCTAATTTTAATAAAGAGAAGAGATTAGAAAGAGTTGACAAGTAATACAGATAGTGAGGGGAAAAAAATAATTATATGAGAATCATGTCACATAATGTTAGGGGATTGGATGGAAAGTGAAAAGAAAGTGACCAAACCATTACTATTGAAGGAGAAAATTTAGGTGATAACGAATATGGATCAACTCGATGTAAAAAATTGTACAAACAATTTATGGGAAGATTAGGAAGTATAATGGAGAGTAAATATTGTTATTAATGGGACAAGAGGGATTTCATGTTTATGAGATAAGGATGTCTTTTAGTTAAAAAGTTCTTTTTCTGTTTTAAATATATTATTTTTAGTAAAATTCTAACCTATATTTTGTTGAAATTTCTAGACTAAATTGATGCAGCCGAGTAATTGGATATGAAAGCAGAGAAAAATTTTACATATAGTTTGCTGAGGAACAAATTGGACATTAAAAAAAACGATAACATTTTTGTCAATAGGCAAATATGGAAGTTAGTTTTTGGAACTTTGGCCTAACTGAAGCAATATAAACAATTCACGTGGGTCATTGAAAAATTTAGTTAGTTTTGGTTATAAATTTTTTTTTAAGCAATCTTGAAAAGTGTGAACAAAGAAAACAATATCTCATTTTTTACTTGAGATTTTTTACTTTTGTCAAACAACATTCCAAGCAGAGAGAAAGAATAGGTTTCAATTTTTTTTAAGTTTTTGGAGTGGTTATGCTTCTTTCACCATGATTCTTCCATCTCAGTTTTCACTTTTGGTTCTTTCTTATGTTATTAGTTTCTCTGTTTTCTATTCATGAATTTGAGTTTCATTTTGTTATTTACACATGAAATCTGTGTTTAGAAAGCATGTTTCTATTTTCTGGGTTTTTCGAATTTATTTCGTTTTCGTTCAATTTTTTGTTCATATATTATTGATTAATTGTTCTGATGTATAGAAATAGTAGTTCGAAATATTTTAGGGTTGGTTTTAGTAGATGATTCATAGTGATTGATAATTCATGAATTTTTAGGTTTCTTTCTTGCGTTTCTGTTTTTTTCTCCGTTTTTGTTTATGTTCTTTTCTTTCTCTTTGTTGTTTAGTAAGTGTAATATGTTTTTTTACCTATATTTCAATTATACAGTTTATGTTTATAATTTTATGCTAATTGTTGTTTGATCTTTTATCCATTTTTCAGTTGTGTTTACGATTCTTGAAAATGGTGTATGAATTTCTTTAAGTCTTAATCAATCTCGATTTATACTTGTTAATTATAGTTTTTAGACTTGAAATTTGAAACTCTGAATCAATTAGTCAAGGGATTTATCTGTTCAAAGAAATCCAATGTGATTTTCTTTGCATGCGAAGGTGAATTAGGATTGATCAGGTTTAAGGAGAATGAAGCATTGTTTTAGGAATTTTTTTGGTTGTATCTTCATTTTACATAAATTCTTTACTGTTGCTTACATTTTAATTACATTTTCAATTTAGTTTCTATTGATTTTAAATTTAGAAGGAATTAGCACTATACTACAACCACTTTCTCTGTTGACTATGTGTCTTGTTGGATAGAAGCTAAAGCCACTAGGATTAATGATCCTAAGACTGTTTTAGATTTGAGCAGAACACATATCTTTTGTAGGTTTGGAGAGGCTAAGATTGTTATCAGTGATCAAGGCAGCCATTTTACAAAGTGCTTGCAACTCTTTCAAATATATGGAGTTAAACACAGAATCTCTATTCCAACCATCCATAGACAAATGGGCGAGTGGAGGTGTTCAATAAAGAGGTGAAGAATCTGTTACAGAAACTGGTTTAACCAAATAGAAAGAATAGAATCAGTTGCTGGATGAAGCTATGTAGACACAAAGAACAACTTGCATAACACCCTTGAACATGTCACCATTCAGGATAGCTTTTGGAAAATCATGTCATCTTCTAATGAAGATATAAAACAAAAATCTCTTTGGGTTGTGAAGAAGTGTAATTTGGACTTGGAGAAAGCTGGAAGAGGAAGTTGAAGTTACAAGAGTTGGACAAAATTAGATTAGAAACATTTGAGAATTCAAAAGTATATCATAAAAAAAGTGAAAAATTGTCATGATTTGAAAATATTGAGAAAGAAATTTTCTGTAGGACAAAAAGTGCTTAGATCTAGATAGAATGAACCTTTTATTGTAATTAATGTTTTTGCTAATGGTATAGTTGAAATCAAAGAACCAAAGTTTAGTACGTGTACAATTAATTATCATCAATTGAAGATATTTCAAGAAAATAACATTTTGTAACATAAAAAAGAGTTGATGTTATAAATAAATAAAAAATTGTTGTTGATGAAGCTTACATCATCTAAGAATGAAAGATCTTTCTAATCAGCATACCCATAACATCCCAAACATACTCTTTTCATTTAGTTCTTAATTTTGTTTTTTACCTTCCAATAGACAACAAAAACAGTAAAAATTAATTAAAAGTTACAAAAAGTTTGAATACTTAATAGACAAAAAAATTAATAAAAATTTAATTAAAAATATCAATTTATAAGAAAAATTAAATTTTAATTAAGCATGTAATGTATTAAACACTTTATCTAATATATCTAATAGTAATAATTAATATTTCATAAATACACCATATATTTCACTTCAACCCATTAGAATCCGTCTTAAAAAAAACTTTAGTTTTAATTAATCACTGTTTCACTAACCAAAATATAATCCAAGAATAAAAAAGGTGTTAGTTCAATTATTACATAAATCTGATATCCTTTTAAATAAGAAATCAGTTTGAACTATGTAGAAAAAAAATTATAATTAATAAAATGCTTTAATTATTAATAAAGTGGATGAATATTTCATATCTATATTATAAAAAATGAACTGAAAATTGTTATATTGGTTGGTCAAATAAATTACCTACTTTTGAACATAACTAGATAAGGATATAGAAGAGTTGAACCTCCCAAAATTTTGAACTGTGGCTGCTAAAGACTATATGTTATGAAGAAGAAGATGAACAGAGAAAAGATAAAAGATTGAAAGTGAAATGTAAGTGAAGCATTTAATGGAATTTTCAATGGAGCAGAAAAAGACCAAATTAATGCAATGATGAAAATGTTGACTGGGAACATAAAGAAACATAAATGAATAGGTGATAAATAGCCTTCTACTATACCTTCTTTGGAGGTGATGTTGCTTTAATCCTTTATGAGGGTTTCATTTTATATCTTCAAGTATTTCTCCAAAAAGAAAAAAAAAATAAAAAATCACCCCTTAATATATAATATATAAGTGTAAACTTTTGAAAGCCTCTTGAATTTGTTGCATTGGACAATATAAATAGATATACACTTTCTATAAAATTATAAAGCACATGAAATGAAATGTAATGAATAACTATTTTGATTGAGATTTGTTAGGACTTATTTTTGTATTGAAAATGCTTTAAAGAGTTATATAATATAGGCTTTGATTGGGTAGTTTTATAATTGTTTTTCATGAGAGAGTTTTCATAAATTGGTTTTAACATTTTATCTCTTTTCGTATATTCCTTTTGAACTTTGTGTTTTAAATAAAATTTTAATATTTTGAAAATTTAACTAAATATAATTTAAAATAGTCTTATATAATAATATAATCAATTATAAAAGTACTTTAGGAATATGTTTTATAATATTTATATCAATTTCTTGAAAACAAAAACTAATTTATATTTTATTGGATACTATTTTTCATATTAAATGATCTAGTGAAACTAATGCGATCATTTTACTACAATAAACAAAATTTAATTCAGAAAAATTAGATTTTTACATTAATTTATAGGTTACATAGAAAAAAAAAATCTCAAAATACATTTGGAAATGTTATTAAAAAAATTGAAAAACATAATTTTCAATTTCAGTTTACCAAGAAACAAAATGTTCTTATATCAAACGTCTTTGAAATAAAATGTTCCACGCTCTGAGCTAGTAAAAAAATACTTTTTAAAATATTTTTTTTTTGTAAAATTCATTAAGTTTTTAATTCATATAATAGTTTATGATAAAATAATAGTCTATAAATATTGTACTATTTTTGCATGCACTATTTAGTCAAATTTGAATACATTAATAACGCAAAGAGTTTTTACATTATTATCTAACCATGAATTATGACATAACTAAAAGTTGTTATACCTTTTATAATAATTATTTAAAAATATTATATTTAAAATTATTTAACAATAAAAAATATTCATGATGGTAAAAAAAATTATACCAACAAAAGATATTCATATTAACAGTGTATCAAATTACACAGGAAGTTTCCAAATTACAAAATCCAAAAAGAACTTTAAACCAAAGGAGAAAGTGGGGATTTTAATATCTGTGAGAGAAGAAAAGCAAAGGGTGCAAAAAGAAATTTCTATTTTATGTTGTGAAAAAATGTTTGGGCCAATTGCTTAATACATTAGGTTGTTTTCCTACAGCCATATCTTTTTATAGACAAATTCTTCCTCCACCCCATACCCTCTTCCTGTACCCCCATATAATTTTTTTATTCTATAATTGTCCTTCATGAAATTACATAAATACTCCTATCTTAATAAAATCCCTCCCCTTCCCAACCGGATGACCAGGCCATCCGGTTTAATTTTTTGAAAATGAGAACCGGATGCACCCCCATCCGGTTCACAATTTCAAAAAACTGTAAACCGGATTGCCTAGTCATCCGGTTGTCTATTTTGACAACCGGATGACCAGGCCATTC
>Ga0209700_108278_pt1 | contig 13503 bp, 3 predicted proteins | sample SiratroredBW_FD_187528 | JGI IMG/M metagenome (GOLD analysis project Ga0209700, IMG submission 187528) | Root nodule microbial communities of legume samples collected from California, USA - Siratro red BW (SPAdes) (version 2) | ecosystem: Host-associated > Plants > Roots > Nodule | place: USA... | reverse complement strand
ATATATATATATATATATATATATATATATATATATATATATATATATATATATATATATATATATATTATTCTTATTTATTATTTTGGTTAGGATTTGTGAAGTGTGTTTAAATTCTGACGAATTTTGACCCTCAATTTGTTTAAAAAAAAAATAAAATTATGCAGTTATACAGAACGAGTGATGCACACAAGTGCAAGATGGATGTAAAAATTAAAATATAAAAAAATTAGATTCATAAATAGTTTATTTTGGGTGAAGTTTTTTTTTCTTTTACTAGTTATATATACCAATTAGAACTTAGAACAATCTAAGTTATGACTGTTGAAATAAATTGATTAAGATAATAATTTTATCACATAAACAGTGAATTCAATAATATGTTTTATAACTGTAAGATTTTTAAACCTTTTTTATTTATATATTTATCTTTTTGTAATAATTATATTTATGTATTATGATGTACAAAATGGAAAACAAGATAACATTGTTTTAAATATTTTATTAAACAATATTATTATATATTGTAGTTTCTATATTAAATAGCAATCAAAAGTAACAAAGTAATTAATTATATATATCAAATTTTAAGCCAGTCAAAAATTATAGTTAATAACAAACTTTCATGTTTTAAGGAAATCATTATAATGGACAGCAAAAGATAATTATTATAAATAAATTTTTCCAAACATGAAGTATGCAATAAGATAACCTGTAGATTTTTTTTTTATTATTATACATAAATTAATTATTATAAAATCTAAGCATTATCATATATTTAATAGGTTTGAAGGATTTAATAATCAGCAAAAGATAATTATTACAAATACAATTTTACATATAAGATAGGAAATCATTATAATGGACAGCAAAAGATAATTATTATAAATAAATTTTTCCAAACATGAAGTATGCAATAAGATAACCTGTAGATTTTTTTTTATTATTATTATACATAAATTAATTATTATAAAATCTAAGCATTATCATATATTTAATAGGTTTGAAGGATTTAATAATCAGCAAAAGATAATTATTACAAATACAATTTTACATATAAGATAGTTTGTGTAAGATCAAACTCTTTTACTGTAAATAAATACATGAAGTATTTTTTTAATATGTATTTTAATAAAAATATTTTTTTTCTTAATTGGGTAAAGAAAATTTTGTTTACTATTTTATTTGAATGGTTCCTTCTTGGCAAGCTTCAAAAATCACTTACTTCTTCTTTTTGTTTGTATCAAGGGTCTGCCTCCCGGAATGGGTATTGGTGATAAAAAAAATTGCATGTTTAATATATTATTTTACATGTTTAGTATGTAATCTGTAATCTCAAGATAAAAAAAAATGGTTACAATTTTATTATTACACAAGAGAAGCTGCAATACCATACCAAACATAGTTCCAATGCTCTTAATCAAGACACTAAAGCACACCTCAATTCTGTGTTGACAAACAGAATGGGAAGAAAAATCCAATACCAAATCCTACCAATTACTCAATATTGATCCTAACAACTTTCTTTGTTCTTCCCCCTGAATTGTTTCCTGCCTCATAGTTGGATGGAAACTCTCTCTCTCTTCTAGATGGCTCCAAATATGCTAGTGGCCAATGCTTGCCATGGCTAGAATCTACAACATTGTCATGCTCTAAAATTCAGAACTTATTAAGTATATAAATCATGTTAGAAATCAGATGTGATGAAACAATGATTCTACATATGTAGCAAAAAGATTTATCTGTAATCATCAAGATTAATGTTCAGCCACAAGATTAATGTTCAGCCACTGAAGCAGAATAGGCATAGTTAAATGTGGAATTTAGCAAAAACATAAAGCATGGAACTTGTTCAGATTAGCATGCATCAACATGAACTTGGTCCTCAAATTGTAGTCTAGTTATAAAACATGCTAGAACTAACATTGTAATGTCTTGATGCCCAAAGAGTTGAAAATTTAAGAATATTTTGGTAGCAAACAAAAAGTGCAACATAAATCTGCACACTATGAAAATAGCACTAACAAAATAATCCATAAATGTATTGTCTCAAAAGGGGAATGTTGCAATGCAATAGTAAGGTTGGTGGTTTGTTGCCACAAAGTAGGAGACCAAATATTTTCATAGTTGTGGGAGATATCACATAAAATCTTACCAAAACAATTGTATAAACCATCAAATCAATACTCCCTCTGTTTTGAATGAGGAAATGTAATGTAAATTAGGTTAAAATAATTTGCATCATCATTTCATCCACAGATTATCATAAACAACTATTTTCGTGAAGTTGAATAATACTTTTGAAAACAAAACTTAATGGTAAAATAAACTAGATAGAGCATAGATCAAGCAGAATATTTACCCCCCCTCCTATGTACATCAAATCCAGGCAATTGTGCCATATTATTTCCCTTCCATGCTTCTTCAAATCCTACAAGCTCATCTGAAGAATCAAAAAACATGCATCAATATCAAAAAGAAGAAAAACAATCTACAACTTTCAATATTGCAAACTAATAATCACATAAAAACATGAACAAACCTTCATTAAGGTTGTGCAGTGTCTGGGTTGTATCAACCTTACCATCTGAGTCAAGCTTCCTTAAAACTGAATGACCCTACATGAAAAGAAAGCATAAACGAGCTTAACAATAAATTCTACATTTCCTCATATCAAAAGGGTAGTTAAAGAAGAGAACAAAGACCAAACTATAATAACATTCTATTTTCTGAAAGGAGATTTTGTTTTCTGCTTGATAGAAGAAGCAAATATAACAATTCTGAGTCTCCTGCAAGTTCACTTCACACATTATAGGTTTTACTACTTATTTGTCTACCTTAACATTGGCATTAGTTGCAACATAAACAACAGGTGCATCCTAAGATCAATCACATATACAAACCTTGTCATGGATTCCTCTGCTAATCCTATGTGTTGCTTGACCTGTTGTTGAGTCAGCTTCTTTGTTCTCCTCCATTACCACCTGATTCACAAAGATAGCATTTAAATCAAATAATACTACCAATGGTAATAATAGTCCTTACAAGTTACACTAACAGAAAATTCCATACCCCATTAGACCCCATCCTTCTGGTTCTGGTAGAAGTATAATATGCACCATCTATTCCACCATATGTTACTCTGCTAGTCTGAAAAGAAAATTTTTGTGCCTTCGAGGGTTCAGCCATGTAACGGTCATTCTTGTATGTTACATCACTGTTCTTCCTCTCTGCAAGGAATCAGACAAAACAGTAATATATGAGTAAAGCAAATAAAAAAAAAATGTTTGTCTAACACAACAACAGTCTTATCCTTCTGATTAAGAACTATATGAGCTACTTTACTTGATTCAGTCAAAAATCAAATTTTACCTATGATAGTACTAGGTATGAAACAAAAATCAAAATTTACCTATGATTTCTAGGTATGAAACAAAAATCAAATTTTAACTTGAGAACATTGAAAACATAATCCTCCTCCTTTACCTATGATAGGACTAGGTATGAAACAACAAGCTGAGGTAATGGAAATATCCAAAGCTTTAAAAAGCTATTCACAACACAATTTCAATGCAAAATCAAGGCTTTGTGACAACAGCACAATCATAATTGTGGTCACATTGATCAAAATGTGGACAATCTATCACAATATCATATAAAATATAACACAATTTTTCACAATATCATTCAATGTAACAAAATGACGACAATTTAAAACCTTAAAACACCGAACATTAATAAAATAAAATATAACAAGAACACAAAGAGAACATACCAGTAACATCATCATCTGGATGCTCAACCGATGGTTCCTGTTCCTGAGTTGATCTAGATTTCTTGTTGTCAAAATCTTTGTCTCCTTGTTGAGGGCAATTATCAGCCCCCTCATCAGAGTCTAACTCTTGTATAACTATTCCTTTTTCTCTGTTTGGCTTCTGCATTGCTCTTGATGCAGAATTTGAACCAAACATGCTATCAAACGGGTCAGTGAAAAAAGGATCATCAAATGGATCCCTACCTCCAAAAAGACTTGGCATCATTCTTCCCTGAAATCCAAAGCCACCAAAATCTCCAAACCCTCTTGGTTCAAAAAAATCATCTTGAACTTCTCTAGGCTTCTGCATCTTTTGTATCTAATCTAATCTTCACAAAAGAAAAATCCAAAACAAATGAGCAATCAAAAAGTTCATCCAATAATAACTCGAACAATAACATTACACCAATGCTCATATCTCCTAACCAAGATTGAAAAAACATGAATTTAAAAAACAATCACAACAAATATGCACCTATAGAGAACAAGAAATGTAGCGTTATAAAGAATAAACAAAAGGGATATCAAAACTTCAAGTTATTGCAGTGAAAAGAATTTGAATGCACAAAAAGAATAAAATATTATGAGATGTTGTTACCTTAGGAATATGATGAGAATTGAATTGAGGGTGAGAAGCAGAAGAAAGAACAAAACATCCTATGACATGAAACTTTGTAATAGGGACAATTTATATGGCACAGAGGAAACACTCAGAGAAGGACACGTGGATTTTCAAACTAGAACCTTCTGGTTCTCTCTCTCTCTTTCTCTACGGTGATGCAATTTTTTCATAATATATTTATTTTGAGACACTATTTTCTAGATGATGAAATTATCCAAATTGGGATAACTTTAAATTAGGATTTTTTTAATTTTATTTTTTATTTATAAATTATGTATTGACGAAAGAAAAAGGAAAATTCTTAAATGGGAATTGAATATTTAAATCAGTCGTAATTTAGAAAAAATAAATAAATTTAAACGAGTCCTATGTGTATAGGAGTTCTGCTTATGATTATGAAAACTCTAATAATTTATGAGTCGTACCTGTAAATAAAGATTATCAGACTTTTTTTTATATAAAGCCAGTTTTATTTAGATACTTTCAGTCACTTTTTTAATTAAAATTTGCGTGAGTAGGCTTTTGAAAAATATGACTTGTAGTTTTTTATTATATTATTTTTTTAACCATAAATTTTGAAAATTAATATTTGAATTCTTAATCTTCAAAATTGATTGATAAAAAATACAAGAGTAAGATGAAAATTAAGTTAGAACATAAACTCAAATAAACTTTTTTAAAACACCATCCATTTTTTTATTATTTTTAACTGCCTAGATTGGACTTTTGTTTCTTAAAACACATTATTTCTTTCACCACTCTGTTTATTGCAAGTAATCACCGTCTCTTCTCTATTTTATAACAATTATGATTGTTAAAGTTTTTATACATTATGTAATCTAAAAATGTTTCAGATTCAACAATTTAAAATAAAAATAATAATTGAGTACATTACAATTATAAAAATTAGAGAGCGAGTGGATACCATCTAAATTCTTCATATCGCGCTCTTATTTGAACTGATTCTAATTCTGATTAAAAATTCTTATATTAAGATTTAGAGTAGAAGTAATGATAATACTTGAATTTGAATTCTTGAATTGGGTACAGGAACAACATGGTATGTTCATACTGATTTTCATTTTAAATTATTAAAATATTTTTAGTTTTTATCTATATCTATTTCTATCAAATATATTTAAATTTTTAAATTAATTTTTTATCGCAACTTCAATTATATATTTTTATATGTAATTTTATTCAAACAATATATTATTTAAAGAAAAAAAATACAATTTATGCTTCTTTTTAATAATTTTATTTAATATTTATTTTTTCATGTGAAAATATTCAATTATTAATTTCAAGTTTATAATGTAAAATTTTAATTTATTAAGTAACTTAAAAGAATTATTTTTTATATTTCTCTTTAGTTCTTAATTTTTCACATTTAAAGAATTTTTGTTCTATATATAATTCTTCATTATCTCTTCTAAATCATTATCCACACATTCACTTAAATTCATTGAAATATTTTTTTCTCTTAATATTTATAAAACTGATAAATATTATGTGTAAAAATAATAAATATTATGTGTAGTTGTCATTTAATATCATATTTTCTTTATTATGATTTTTCATTTTTGGAAAAGAACATCTAATTAGTATTTGAAATAGTATAAAAATAGGTATAGGCCAATCCTAATATACCTATTATTCAACAGAGATAAAAGACAACTTCTATACTCGAGATTAATGAACACAAGGTGCGTATGATTTTTCTTTTTTTTTTGGTAAAAAGGGAAATATATGTATAGTAAATCTCGCACTAGTTCCATTCTCATTCCTAATCCACAAACTATATAGTGGATTAACTTTCAATATACAAAAATATTTTTCTAACAACCATTGCACGATTTTTTCTGAATTGAACAATTTTGGCTTCGTGAACTAAATATGGACTCACAATGTATATATTTACCAATACTTTTCCAAGACCAAACAACTAATCATTTTCAATCAAATTTAGAAAAATATCAGAGAAATAATCTAAATGTAATTAAATAAAGTTGAAGTTATGTCCTTCAAATAATCGGATTAATATGCCCTATAACAGAGGTAGGAAAAGATAGAGAAAGTACAAAGAGAATCATAATCAATCACAAGTATCATCACATTAATGCTTAACTTCTTTCAAACTTTTAAGTTTCCATAAACTTTGGGAAGATTAAGCCATGTAAAAGACTGTTATCCACCTACCTTAATTATATTAAGTATCACATTTTATATTTAGAATGTATTTTTTTAATTATCATTTTGAGAATGTATTTCATATTGTACAGTTTGAATTGTTGAATAGCATTGCAAGAAAATAATTAAAAATAACGCGTGCCAAAAATTGAATTGTTCATTGTAAAACAAAAATGTAATTTATATTAAACTATTTATTTTCTATAATTTTAAAAATAAACCCTTATCAGAATAAAACAATGGTTATTTTACAATACAAAACCGAACTTTAGATCCCTCCATACTACAAATTTGGGTTAATTTGGATTGGTATGATTACATGTGGCCGAGTAAATGAATAATTTTGTATTAATATTGATTAATTATTACAGATGCAAGTAATGAAAAATTTGTGTTCTTAATAAAAAAGCTTAATTTTGTTAAACAATTTATTTTATTTTTCAATTTTAATAACAGATATTTAAACACTAAATCCACACTCATGTGTTTTGTGCCTGGTAATGAACAATAGTTTCCAAAGATTCCTTCTCACACCAACCACTATACTTTTGTAAGATTTCCTTAGTTTCATGAACCATATTTCCTTTTAGAAACTGTTTTTTGGTTTTGCAAATCAAATAGATGAGAAACTAAGCCTCTTCCAACAGTTCTTCTCACAAACTATTATGAACAATTTTGATTGAACTTCAAAATTTCAGTGGCAAGCTCATCCACACTGAAAAATCAGAAACTAGTCTGCAACTAGAGAGTAAATTCCAGCACAAAAAGGGATTGCTATTGCACTCAACCTGAATAAAAATGAAAGGTAAGAAGAATATTGCATTGCTTGGAAAAAACAGTTCCTATCAATATGGGAACATAAACACATTAGCCCCAGAAACCAGCATCACACCACCTTTGCCTCCATTACTTCCTTCATTTCAACATGACACAATCACCTTTGAAAAACAATTTCAAAAAAAAAAAAAAACAAAAAAAAAAAAAAAAAAACAAAAAAAAAACAAAAAAAACATGATACTAGGTGTATGTGTAGATGAATCACCAGGGGGCCACATTTACTTACATGCTACATTGTGTTAGAAAGTGGAAGTAGAGGGATGTGGAGTCTCTCCATGTCTTTTGTTACATGAAGTGAATATATTTATATATATTAGCTTTCAGAACTATTGTGAATCAAAGTCAGGTTTTGAAGGATAATCAAGACCTTGTAGAGCTGGCATCTTTCGGATATCCTCATCTGAATAAGAAGGGATGAACCAGTACTTCTTATCCATTCCAAAAACCTGATATCCAACCAAACATCAATCATAATGTAACCACATATATTAGTAAATAATAATACCAGAATAGGACCACACCAACATCCATTTTATAATCATAACCATCCCAAAAAAGTACTGGATTGCTCTCCAGATATGTTTTATGTTAAATCATCCATAATCATTTTGAAATACCAACTTGAATAGTTTTATGTAAATATTCATATGTTTAGTCCATTGGTAAAAAAGTGGTACTAGATCTAAAACTGATTGAGTTTAAAATTAAACACCTTCAGTTAACTTATATGTTAGATCAGAAATTTTGTATTGCTTGTAGAATAAAAACACTCAAACATGAATCACACATCACTTCAAAATCAATTCTATTCAGAATCATTTTGCAAACACTTACCTAAACACACTAAATAACAAGATACGGTCATATTATAAAAAAGCATACAACTTTCTCAGGTAACCTCGCCAAATTTGGTTATAGGGTCTACAGGACCATTTCTCATTTCATGAACAAATATTCCAAAAGCTTAACAAATTAATCCTAGAGATATATTTCAGAGATACAAAAACAAATCCTGCACAAGAATCAGTATTTAAACATTAGACATTCCTAGCACAAGCCCTAAAGTGAAAATATTCACAGACATTAAGGTGGTGTAGCCAAATTGGAGCTGGTTTTTAAAGTGTTGCTTCTCATCTGGTTCATTTCAGGTTAGATTAGTACAAAATAAATAACAATGTAAAGCTGGTTTTGTTTTGTAATCAGAACATATTGTTGCTGAATATAAAAATGAATATAATCCATATCCGAAGTCCAAAGAGTAAAGAGAGGATCTAATTCATTCAAGACATTTTACCCCCTTCTTCTTAATCATCATCATTGAAAAAGATACTCTAGTCAAAGTCCATTTAAAGACAAATTAACAACTTCAAAGAAGTCCACATTATATAAAGATATGATATGAGAATAAATAAAAATGTTCCTAATAATACATATATAATCTAAATATTCTTTGATTATATAGGATTTGGTCATTTTTTCTATAATTATAATAGAACCTAACACAACAAGTTTCTGAGTTTCTAACTTCTAAAATAAAATCCTACTGTCTGCTCTCATTAATGTTGTGTTAGAACCATGTTGGAGACACTAAAGAACGTTTTCTTAAATTTCACTCTTCGGCAGAGTGTACGAGCTTCATAACTTATGAATACTTGTTTTCTTTTTTATATTATCCCTTTAACTTTCTCTTAAGATTTAAATTAAATATTTCCATGTCTGTGTTCTATTTCTCCCTAAATATTTAAATTAGTAAATAACTTTTGAATTATACTGTTCTAAGACAAATTTCAACTTAACTAAGAATAAAGGAAAACTAGTTAAGAAAATTACGAAAAATCTACTAGTTTACCTCTTACCAATTCTAAACCAGTTTGGAGGGCTGTCAAGCTGCCCCTCAATTTTCAAAAACTAGTATGATCCATTGTAGACACAATGTGACCTATAATAGTAGAATACTTGAAGAAATAACAATTAAAGGATACAATACAACAGTGTCTATACTTCCTAGGCAAGAAGACTAGAATTACATTATATTTCTCAGAAATAATAAGAGTTGTTCTTTCATTTCATGTGAATGTCAACAAAATGGCAATAATATATAGTTTAAGTCATTGCTTAAAGCACTACATTTGGAAAGAGCTAGGCCTAAGAATATTAATGAAATTCTGTTTCCAACATTAGTTTCAATGATACGGCATAGTCCCCCTCAAAGTTTCAATAATTCAAAGTGGTACGGTCATGTATTGGATACTTTGAAAACTAAATTAGCTTTCAAATTTATAAATGCTAACTGACATCTTGAACAGAAATTTGAGTGTGCTTAGATCTCTGTGTGTACAAGTTTTATTTCGCAATGAACACACGCTCAGTCATTTGTCATAACTCTTGATGATACTTTTCCCTTATTCTTTAGTGCTTAGACTGTGTGGGGTTAACGGGTTTTATTCATGTAACACCATTTATCAAACATTATTTGCAGCCAACATCAAATTCAACCATAAAGGAACAATTGAAACGAAAGTGATGTAAAACTGTCATTGAGTATATAATCCCACACACTGACCTGCTCAAAATTTTTTCGACGACCAAGGTCATAACGCCATTTTGGAGTAGTTTTCTTCTCGTAAGCCTGTTCACAAGGAAATAAATTTGTTCAGTTCCCACTCAACATTAGCTATACCACAAGGAAAAGCACATGAAAGTATCACGCAGAAGAATATTGTAAAATTTTCACAACACAATCACGTTCATAGAATTTACCTCCACAACAAAGCCTACAGTTTATGTACCAGAAAATCATTATCAATTCAAATGCAATAAAATACTATCATTCAACTACAAGCGGAACAATTTCTTAAGCTAAAACTCAAAACGTATTATGGATCTACTTCATAGAAGAGAGACAGGTAACATAATTTCTCTAGCTTAGTTTTAGGCAAAAGTTTACCTCAATAGTGGTAGTATTAGCAGCCACCAAAGATATGTGCATGATGAGAAATCCCAAGACACTTAGTGCAAAGGCCAGGTTTAAAACTGCAGGTAACCGAACACTGTTATAGAAATTCAAAGATGGAACCAACAGCTTGAACCATGTTCTGAGACCCTACCAAAAGCAAGAAAAGTGGTAGCAAGAGAGCCAGGTGTTCCAGGGATTTCTCCATCACTAAAGAATGCTATAAAATGTGGCAGTAATGATGCAGTCACCAGAGTCGTCTCAAGAAAAGTGTAGAACTGCACTAAGATTCAATCAAATCATATTAACAAAGGTAAGTGTTTTGTATAAGCTGCAATTTATATAAAACGAACAAATTCACAAATACTAACAGGAAAAACATGAAGACTTCTGTATGTCTAATCATATACTAATGTGACATTTGTTACAGTGTGAACACAATCAAAGCTATAACATCTTTTTTAAAAGTATAAATTCCATAAAAAAAAGGTTACTGATTAATTAGCCTTAACACAGGGCACTTGGAAAACAGCAAACAAATAATGCTAGGACCTACAATGAATTCATATTAATAAGTCCACTGGGATTACAATTACATAGTATCAGTTCTTTGCTGCTTTAGACAGAAGAAGCCAGCTTTATCATCCATTATGTCATCCAAGGTGACAAATCAAAAGCAATGAAACAAGTATCATAACTAGGGTTACATAATACATCAGGTCCTAAAAAATAGCTTCTGACTAACTGTATGAACTACAACAGGCAGTTCATAAAACTGCAAGCTCAAACACGCCTCTTAAACGGTGTGTCTCGTGTCCGACACGTATCGCACACTGACACTCGTTCAACACATAGTGTCCAATTCAAAAGAAATTTTTTTGGATATTGGACAATTCTAACATGGCTCCAACACAATTTTAAAAAGGGACTAATACAATGATTTTCTAAAATTTCATAAACTTATTGTATAAGTTTCTATTATGATTATAGAAATAAGAAACAAATTTTATATATAATCAGGAATATTTGTATTATATATGTTTCTTTCCACTTTTTTGATTTTAGATAGATGAATTAGATTCAATTTTTGTTATATTTAGCTAACCTTGTTCATAGATAATTTTTTAATACATGAATCTTAATTATCAATTGATATAATATATAGATCCGTGTCCCCTATCTTATATTTTAGAGATTACAAGTGTCAAAGTGTATGTGTCAGTATCCGTGCTACATGTTAGCCCACGTCATGAAACATGACAATTGTCAACAAGAATCTCTTTTTAAGCTTACCCACTCAGTGTTGTCATAAATAAGTTCCCTTAAATCCAAAACTACTAATATAACACTGTTAGGATAGTCCAAATTCAGAGTTCCCATCCAATTAAAAATTTGAAAAGAAAAAAGTTTAATCTGCAGTTCAAAATTCATGGTAATTGGCAATATTTAAGCACACTGCACAATACAGAAGACGAAATTTTAAACCAGGTTAGAAGTAGTTTAGTATGGACATGCTTTTACTTTCCAACTTAAAAAACATCTGAACCCAGTGACTAATATAAAATAGTGACTAATATAAAATAGTTTACATCACAAAATTATTAGCAAAGCTCTTCAGCGAATCAGAGACATCAAAACAATCATTGTAAGTCAGAAATAATACATACCAAGAAGAGAAGGAAATACTTGTAATTTAGAGCCCCAACACAGTTGACCACCCACACACAATGGTGGTCCATCTTCAAAACACAGCGTCCACCTGGTATAAAGCCCGAAAAAACATCAAAATTTTGCTAACTTATCTTAACTTGGCAATACAAAAAAATTGAAACTTTTTCCATCAACAAAACTCACAAACTGAGCAATGGTGGCATCGAGGTGGCTTGAGCTGATTGCACTTCCGGCAGTACCGAATCCGCTGATTCGGATCAGCCTGCACGTTACTAAACTCTGTCCCAACCAACGGATCAGCCTCTCCTCTTTCCTCATCAATTGTAGGTCTCCAGTTCGGAGGAACACCCCCAGGATCAGTAAAAACAACAGAGAAGTAACTCCACAACAGCATAACCAACTGCTCAAACAAATGAAAGTTTCCAAATTACAATGCCATGCCTTAAAAAACCAAACTTCATCCATCCATCAAAACTAACTATATAACTTTAAACCGCATTACAGCATCCGACAAAGGGCCGAAGTCAAAATAAAATCCCACGTACACATTTCAAACATCATACTCAATTGCTTCTCAAAAATCTCACTCTTTAGTACCATCATTAAAGCAACAAACTCTTGCTCATCATGTAAACCAAATAAAGGATCACGATCCTAACTATTAACTAACAACTATATTTGCAGCTATGACAAGCTAAGGTCTAACAAATTGACAAACATTTCTCATACTTCTACTCAATTTCCCATAAAACAAATCAAAAAATAGAAAAGCCTAAGGATCACAAAATTCAAAAACAAAAAACGGCTCTAGAAGCTTACCAAGCTATGAAACAAGATCAACACTAGCAAGGCAACAAGAGAATCAAGTCCTCCAGCAGACAGAGCAGGGCCATAATTGGTCAAAACAACAGCATAATAAGTGACACCAACGACCCCAAGAACCAACAGAATCATGATCGAGCCCAATCCTCGAAGAGCAGTGCAGAACTTGAACACGTTCCACGCCATCGTAGCTCCAGATCTATGCATACTCGACACACCCACCACAATTCAACCGAAAGCTCGATTCTTTTCCTCCTTCACGTCGATCCCACAAACGAAACAAGACCTGATGTTCTACAAAATCATCAATTTCCCGGAAGGAAACACATGGCGATGCCCCCACGCGACAACCTCGGAGCCGAAAAACTGTGTTTTGAGTCGCGAGGTTCCTTCTTTGTCGGTGGGTTCGGTGAATCTAGGGTTTATGGAGAAGATTGGGTTGAAAAGGGGAGATTTTTATTTTTGGGTGCAGAAGAAAAAGATGAAGAAGGAAGTGAACACAACTCCGAGAGGAATGAAAATACTGGCTTTCTTTTTTAATTCTAATTTTAGTTTCTGTTTTTTCTTAATTTTGCTTTTTTTTTTTTTTCAATT
>Ga0209700_108276_pt1 | contig 13505 bp, 2 predicted proteins | sample SiratroredBW_FD_187528 | JGI IMG/M metagenome (GOLD analysis project Ga0209700, IMG submission 187528) | Root nodule microbial communities of legume samples collected from California, USA - Siratro red BW (SPAdes) (version 2) | ecosystem: Host-associated > Plants > Roots > Nodule | place: USA... | reverse complement strand
CATGAATACCTCACTTCGTCAAATAGTAACACTACAAAATACCTGCTGAAGTCTGGTTGGACCGATTTTGTAAAGGACAATAACTTAAAAGCAGGAAATGTATGTGTATTTGAGAAAATTAAGAAGCCAAGAATTGCGCTTTAGAGATGTTATTTTCATGTCTGGCCTATACAACAGAAAAATAACAAGGTTAAAACCAAAACAATGATGTTTTAATTTTTCAAACACACATACATTTCCTGCCTTCAAGTTACAGTCTTTGCAAAATCAGTCCAACAAGACTGCAACAGCAATTGTTTGGTACTATTGACCGTGAAGTTCACCTCCCAACATAAATAGTTTTTTAGGAATCCTAAGTGTATCACTAAGTTTTACATCCGAGAATCCACAAGCAGCAAAACCTACTTAACAGAGTTAGTATTTTGATTTCTAAAGAAACAAGTTGACATGAATTCCTCACCTCGTCAAATAGTAACAGTATAAAATACCTGTTGAAGTCTGGTTGGACCGATTTTGTAAAGGACAATAACTTAAAAGTAGGAAATGTATTTGTCTTTGAAAAAATTAAGAAGTCAGGCATTGCGATTTAGAGATGTTATTTTCATGTCTGGCCTATATGACAGAAAAATAACAAGGTTAAAACCAAAACCATGGCTTTTTAATTTTTTCAAACACAAATACATTTCCTGCCTTCAAGTTACAGTCTTTGCAAAATCAGTCAAACGAGACTGCAGCAGCAATGTATGGTACTATTGACCGTGAAGTTCACCCCCCCAACATAAATATTTCTTTAGGAATCCTAAGTGTATCACTAAGTATGACATTCGAGAACCCACAAGCACCTAAGTGGTTAGCCCAGTTCACCTAAGTGGTTCGCTATGTGTAGTTTTGGAACACACACATGTGTCTCATGGGTGGAAGGTCTAAGTGGTTAGCTCAGTTCGAATAAGTGGTTCGCTGTGTGTAGTTTTGGAACACACACACGTGTCTTAATGGTGAAAACACTAAGAGGTTAGCTCAGTTCAGATAAGTGGTTCGCTGTGTGTAGTTTTGGAACACACACGTGTCTTAGTGGTCAAAACACTAAGTGGTAAGCTCAGTTCAGATAAGTGGTTCGCTGTGTGTAGTTTTGGAACACACACACATGTCTTAATGGTGGAATGTCTAAATGGTTAGCTCAGTTCAGATAAGTGGTTCGCTGTATGTAGTTTTGAAACACACACACGTGTCTTAATGGTGAAAACACTAAGTGGTTAGCTCAGTTCACATAAGTGGTTGGTTCACTGTGTGTAGTTTTGGAACACTCACGTGTCTTAGGGTTGAAAACACTAAGTGGTTAGCTCAGTTCAAATAAGTGTTTCACTGTGTGTAGTTTTGGAACACACACGTGTCTTAGTGGTGAAAACACTAAGTGGTTCGCTCAGTTCAGATAAGTGGTTTGCTGTGTGTAGTTTTGGAACACACACGTGTCTTAGGGGTGAAAACACTAAGTGGTTAGCTCAATTCAAATAAGTGGTTCGCTATATGTAGTTTTTGAACACACGTGTCTGAGGGGTGAAAACACTAAGTGGTTAGCTCATTTCAAATAAGCGGTTCGCTGCGTGTAAGTTTGAAACACACAAATGTATCTAAGGGGTGAAAACACTAAGTGGTTAGCTCAATTCACATAAGTGGTTCGCTGTGTGTAGTTTTGGAACACACACATGTCTTAGTGGTGGAAACACCAAGTGGTTAGCTCAGTTCACATAAGTGGTTCGCTGTGTGTAGTTTCGGAACACACACACATGTCTTAGTGGTGAAAACACTAAGTGGTTAGCTCAGTTCAGATAAGTGGTTCGTTGTGTGTAGTTTTGGAACACACACACGTGTCTTAGTGGTGAAAACACTAAGTGGTTAGCTCAGTTCACATAAGTAGTTCCTTGTGTGTAGTTTTGGAAAACATACGTGTCTTAGGGGTGAAAACACTAAGTGATTAGCTCAGTTCACATAAGTGATTCGTTGTGTGTAATTTTAGAACAGACACGTGTCTGAGGGGTGAAAACACTAAGTGGTTAGCTCAGTTCAAATAAGTGGTTCGCTATGTGTAATTTTGGAACACACACATGTGTCTCAGGGGTGAAAACACTAAGTGGTTAGCTCAGTTCACATAGGTGGTTCGCTGTGTGTAGTTTTGGAACACACACGTGTCTGAGGGGTGAAAGCACTAAGTGGTTAGCTCAGTTCAAATAAGTGGTTCGCTATGTGTAATTTTGGAATACACACATGTGTCTCAGGGGTGAAAACACTAAGTGGTTAGCTCAGTTCACATAATGGGTTCACTTTGTGTAGTTTTGGAACACACATGTGTCTTAGTGGTGGAAACACTTAGTGGTTAGCTCAGTTCACATATGTGGTTCGCTGTGTGTAGTTTTGGAACACACACGTGTCTTAGTGGTGAAAACACTAAGTGGTTAGCTCAGATCATATAAGTGGTTCACTGTGTGTAGTTTTGGAACACACACGTGTCTTAGTGGTGAAAACACTAGGTGGTTAGCTTAGTTCAGATAAGTGGTTCGCTGTGTGTAGTTTTGGAACACACACACATTTCTTAGTGGTGAAAACACTAAGTGGTTAGCTCAGTTCAAGTAAGTGATTCGCTGTGTGTAGTTTTGAAGCACACACGTGTCTTAGGGGTGAAAACACTAAGTGGTTAGCTCAGTTCAACTAAGTGGTTCGCTGTGTGTAGTTTTGGAACACACACGTTTCTTAGTGGTCAAAACACTAAGTGGTTAGCTCAATTCAAATAAGTGGTTCGCTATGTGTAGTTTTGCAACACACACATGTGTCTCAGGGGTGGAAGGAGGACATTGGCGGGTGAAAGATGGAAACTAACAATCCAGAACACAACAGGAAACCATTTTTTTCACGTACATGCATAACCAACAAGCAAGAGCAAACCATGTGAACAAACCTTAGGCTATAAACGAAGCAAGGTTTGACACCGTCAACCCAGAACACATCATAAAACTATTTTTTTCACGTACAGGCATAACTAGAAAGCAAGATCAAACCATGTGAACAAACCCTAAACCATAAACGAAGCAAACATCGACACCAGCAACTCAGAACACAGCAAGATCTCATTTTTTGCATATATGCATAACCAGCAAGCAAAACTAAATCATATGAACAAACCATAAAAACCCTAAACGAAGCAAACATCGACACATAGCAAGCATGTTTCACACCAAAAAACCTTAGGGTTTAGGGTCAATACCACCAATGCAAGCGGTAAAGCTTCGACGGTGGCAAAAGGAACGCGAATCTTGCTGTTTCCTCTGTTCTCTCTCCTTCAGAACAAGCAGGGGTAATGAGTGCAATGAGAAATGAGATCTGCTTTTCCCTCTCAAATTGCCCTGCATTTTTAGATGGCAAATGACAAAAAACACCCTTTGCAAAAAGACAAAGATAAACCACGTAAGCCAAAATCATTCGTGTTTTCTCTTTCATTGCCACGCGAGACAACACTATCACGTCGGAGTGTCAAACAGAAGTAAAAGAAAAATCAATATCAAAGTAACATTTTCCTTTTTTTTATGTTTTATAAATGTTTATTTTAAAAAGAAAACAAAGAACAGAACAAACTAGAAAGTTCAAGAGAAAATAAACTAAATTAAAAAACTTGAATATCCATGGATCATCAATCAACACTTCTTGTAAAGTTTCTGTTGAGTGTGTAAAAGACTGATAAAAAAGAAGGTAAAATATATTTTCCAGTTTCCCTAAAACATTAAATTTTAAGTTCTCTTTTAACTGTTCAAATTATTTCATTATATTTATGTTTCTTTAATTTTAAAATATTTACTTTCAGATTTTAAAGTATATTTTGTGGCAATCTACAATCGCGTTAATTATTATTTATAACTGTTTTCAATTGAAAAATTAAAAATATTTAAATTTATACAATAAATAAAATTTAAATTTTATTAATACTTTCTAAATCAATTTATTTAAATAAATTATTTATAAAATTAAAAAAACTCATTCAACTTTTTGAAAATTAGAAATATTAAAAATTTTAACTATTTAAAAAAATCTGAAATTATAATTACACAATAATATATTTTTTTCTAAAAAAATAAAATTTTATTAATATAATAAAATTCATATAATTATATTCTTTAATTTTATTTTATATTTATTATTATGGTGAACTAATAGTTAACTTGTTAATTATAAATTTTTCTATATACTAGTAAAAGAAGTTTTCAAACTAAATGTTAAAACTAATTATAAAGTCAATAAATAAAAAATTAATTAAAAATACATTTATATGGATAAATATAAAAAATTTAAAATTTTTAATTTTAGTCACTTTTGAAAACTTTAACAAATTTTGATCTTTAATTTTTCATCAATATATTTGTAGTATCTGGTGTGAAATTAAATATGTTATACATAAGACAAATGTCATCTGATCCTGCATGAAGTGTGTGCCATTTTTCATGCTGTATAACATTATATAATATTTCTTATTATAATTTTAGTTCTAAGAAATTAAAATTAAAGTTTTAGTCAAGAAGATTATAATTTCTTTATTTTTAACTTTAGTAAACTTTTAAATTATTATTTTTAATTATTCTTTTGTCTTATTCTAGTTATTTAATATATATATATTAAATAACTAGAATATATATAAAATATATATATATATATATATATTTTATATATAGACATTTTATACACATCTAAAATCATTATTGTAATAAATAATATCAAAGTTAGAAACTAATATGTGACCTAAACATTAATTTAAATTACTGATCTTAAAGATGGTTGACTTATAAGTAGTTTAAACATAATTACTCGGCCTAAAAATATAAAATACTATTTCCAAATAATAAATTGAATGCTACATTTGATTATATTAGAGAGATAAAAAGGAATAAGAGAATATTAAAAAAAATAAACTAGACTAAGATAAAATAGAAGTTGATTAATGACTTAATACAAATTTTATAGTAACTACAATTGAAGATCTATAAAAGCTACAAATTAAATTTTAAGATTTTTAAAAGATAAAATACTCAAAAAAAATAGTGTTGTGTGACAGATTCCTAAGATTAGGTGCGCTAAATGTTGAATCTATCAAATTTAAAAATCGAATCAAAAAATCACGAAAAATCAATTTTTGTGAGATTGTAGTTTTTTCTCCTCTAAATTAAACAGCCTAATTCAGTTCACAATTTCAAGTCGAAAATTAACTCTAAGGAAACTCAATAGTATATTATATTTATTACCTTCAAGTTATGTTTATTTTTTAAATAGTAAATTTTATTTTTTGTAATTATCTTGTTAATTGAATTTGACCGTATTTTAATTATATAAATGTAAATATTTTCATTTATTAGAAAATTTTTAGATATTATTTTAGTTGACATCCGTTAAGTGTAGACTTTTTAATTAATATAATATAGAATTGATTGACTTTTATTGTGAATATGTTTGAAACCATATTACATATTTAATCCAGCTCGTCTAGACTAAAAACAAATAATTCCACATAAGTTTTAAAAATAAATTAACATTGTTTAGTTTCAAAAATTTTAATTAACTTTTATCTAATGTGCCTCTCATTAAAATTCAGTATCAAGAACATAAGTTTGTTGTTATAGAAGCACGATTAAATAAATATTAGTTTCATTCAATAGTGTGAAATTAGTTGGATTAAATTATATTCGAGCCTATAATATATTATAATTTTTTTACTTATATTCAATTATTGAAATAACTGTTAGCTATTACTTGTTGTTTTTTTTCCAATTTTGAGGTAATTTTTTTTAAAATTTTTAGAATGAGCAAAAGATCTTCTAATTTCAATTATGAATAAATTATATTAAGTTGAAACGATTTCATAAAAGCTTTTTAATTGATATTATTTAATTTAAGAAAAAAATATATTTTTTTAATTATATAACACGATTTTAGTGTAGTTTTTGTATACAGAAATCGTGTTTAAGAAAAAATACACTGACGGTTTCAAATGCGTGTTGTGAAAGAGTTAGGAACATTTTGAAAACTGTTGGAACAACCTCTGAAAAACAAACTGTGTGTAACTCTGTCTTAAGGAAGCTGCTAATAACTTTGACATCAATCATAATTATGCTCAGGCACTTCTTGGTGAGTGTGGGAAAGTTGGTAAAAAGATGGTTTAAAGCATGAACAAAAAATAATATATCTAAAATTATGTTATGGTGACACGATTTCAGTGTATTTTATTAAATTAAAATCGTGTCACCATAACACATTTTAATTAATCCAAAATTAATCCACCACTTAAATTAAGTGATATCTGTAGAGATGACACGATTTCATCTTTACACGATTTTTTTTATATAAAATTCATGTTATACATCATTATGAATTTTGACATCTCGGCTAGGCTGACACCTCAAATATCAACAATCATATGTTATAACATGAAATATATTATTAATAGGAGAAAGAAAAGATATAAAACCATGGGAGGACTAGGCAAAACCCATGGCAAGAAAAGATGACAAACACTCCCCAACCAAGCTAAGACAAAACGAAACATAGGAAGTTGATACCTATTATGAAAAAAAGTCTAATTTAATAACAGTAGCTAAGACATCATACCATTTAAATCTAACTTATTCTCGAGACCTAACGAAGCCAGCCTGTCAGCACAATGATTTCTCTTATGGAATATATGAGAAACTTTTGAATTCAATTTCATTACATATCTTTATACACTTTCTCCGTCTCCCTAACAAAGTCCAAGGAATGATATTAAATGAATTAAATGCTTGACAAAGTAGGGAAGAGTTACACTCAAGCCAAATACGTCTGATGCTTTTGTTCCAAGCAAGCTCAATAGTTAAAATGGCTCCCATAACCTCGACATATAAAGACTTTTGTACCCGAAGAAAAGAGAAAAAACTATTTGTATATTCACCCCTGCTATCACGAAAAATACCTACAGATGTTGCCAAACCCAAACACCCTCTAGCAGCACCATCAATATTGACCTTCACCCAATTGACATGAGGAAAATCCCAAATAATCTAAATAGGAGGTCTACTTGGCACAATTTACTCATAGCCTGAATTAAAAAGTCTCTTGCTCATTTTGGGAATTTCGGAAAAAAATTACCCTAGAATGGGAAAAAATCGCTACTACTGGTATAAGCTATAAGATTGAGATTACTCAAGGAGGAAGAAAAAAATTAAAATAGAAGCAACAAAATAGTAATTATTTTTCGTATTACCTTAACAAAACACAGATATCTTAATCCACTTTTGTTCTTTATAATTTCCTCAATATACAATTTTTAATCTTTTACAAAAGTATTAACAATACATTTGGTCATTTATTTTTAAAAAATAATATTGATTCATCATAATATATCATCTCATCATAAAAAAAAATTACTAACGTATATTTTTATGATTGAAATTTATAGTTCTAGTAAGGACTTTGTTATAATACATCGATCTTAGATCTTTATTATTTGGTTGTGAGGTGGGAGAGGTACTTATAATAGGTTCTCTGATGATTAAGTTAGTTCTAAGTAATCCGAGTACTTAAGGGTTGGGTTGAAAATATACCTTTCATTGCGATCATTTAGGCTATTTATAGGGGTCGAAGGCAATGTTTAAGTGGATCCAGTCTGATAGCTCATACTTAGATGTTCATCTTCTTTGAAATGTTTTTGGTTTGCTATCTAAAAGGTTATTAAACATTTTCCACACAAGATCACAAATCCAGAATTATTCCACCTCAAGATGTCAATGAATATAAAATCAACAAAATTACAAAATTATAAATGTTAAACCCAAGAAAATTGAAATGTGACAAACTTAGGGAGTAATTTTATAAGACACAAATCAATAAATTAAAGCTACAAAATAGTAGGCACATAAAATGAAATCCTATGAATGGTTCTAGAATAGATTTACAAAACAAAAACAAATTCTAGATTAGTTGCTATTGGACTTGCATGATTTATGTAATCTTTTGTATAATGATTTCGACCTTGAAATTTTGTCTATTGATAGTATACAAACTCATTTACGTTATGTAGATGTCTTCATCGGAGTCAATCATCCCGCTTATATTGAGGCTCTTTCAATGAACTGACAGTACAACAATCATGATCTTATCAACAGAGGGATGGTGTCAACTACTTCCCAATAAGAGGAAAATGTTGGTCTAGGTGCAACACTATGATTTGTCCCACTATTTGGGTCACGTTCATGGGATGGGATACCTAGGATCATGAGTATATTTTTATATTTATGATCTTTAAGTTATGTTTCTTGTTGATACCGTTGAATTCTGAACACTAATCCTTTTCAACTTCATGGTAAGCATTAATTGTTCTTATCAGCTCCATGGTGAGCATTAATGGTTCTTATATGAATTTTGAAGGAAATTTCGTCATAATAGATCAATCACAGGTCTTTGGTCTTTGGTCTTAAGGTGGGAGAATTACGTGCAAAAAAATTCTTCGATGCTTCACTATACTACTCGATAGTCAGAATGCTTTAAGGGTTGTTGAGAATATATCTTTTTACTGGGAGCATTTACGCTATTTATAAGGGTCAAAGGCATTGCTCAAGTGGATCTAGTATATCATTTTTCCAATTTTTCATACTATTGTTATTGGTATGGATGGACATGACAGGTTGATCAATAATAATAATATTTAATTTTGTTAGATACATGATAGTATTCGGTTAGTCGTCTTGACGAATATATATCAGGTTGTATACCTATCGGTCACATACATCTTAATCTACATACAATATACTACCTAAATATTATTATCACTATTTTGCGTTAATATTTAATTAACGTATTATAACTTACAAATAAGTTAACATTTCCTATTAAAAATAGAAAAAATTATTATCAAAAGACTAAAAGTACATAATTTTAAAACAAATAAAAAACTATATATATAATTAATTTTTTATAAAGATAAAAAAAACTATGCATTCAATAAATAAAACTACATAGACAAAAAAACTAAGAAATATCATTGCAATAATAATAAAAAAATATATAATATATAAGCGTACTTTGAAAAATGGTGAAGGAGTATTAGTATACTTTGCTCTAAAGTTCACCAAGCTGAGGCTATTTTCTAGTGATGAATTCTTCATCCACCTCCATGATCTCGTCCTATGTCTCCATAAAATTTTAAATTCCAAAAACACCTATATGAAAATTGCGAAAAAGGGCATGCATCTAGGAATTTTTAAAAAATGTAAACCGGATACAGTGGCGTCCGGTTTACAAATTATAAACCTGATGAGAAATTGGGAGGTGGAAATCCGGTTTATAATTTGTAAATATGACGCTACTCCATCCAGTTTACAAAAACTTAATAATTTACAAACCAGATGGCCAATGAGTGTATGTCATCCGATTCGCAATTTAGTAAACCAGATATAGATCATCCAGTACAAGTGTTATAGTGTCGTCTCAGTCGTTCTCTGCATACAAGAAGCCCCACTCCCCAATGTTTCCTTCTTCCTCATCTTTCATGTCCAAGAAATCCCATTCGTTCGCTCTAGGTTCAATTTCCCTTTCTCAATTTCGTTTGTTAATTCCACTTCTGATGTGTTCGTTTGTTTCTCTATGTGTTGGTGGATTTCGCGTTCATTGTTTCATTCTAATTTGAAAGTCGTTAGGATTGGGATTGTGAGTATAGCGTTGCATACGAGTTTGAAAGTGTTTCTTAATCATATGAAAGTGTTTTTGTTAGCTTAAGGATTGACAAAAATACCTAAGGTATCGAGTGCATGATTGTTGGCAGAATTTTAACTAGATGTTTCTGCTGTGAATGGGGTGATGCAGGCAATGCAAGAGCAAGGGTTCACTCCACCTGTCATTGTTGTTGCTGGTGAGGTATGCATTATTCATACTTCACTCTTTGAATATTGTTTGTTGATTTTAGATTTCTGCATCTACTTGCACTGGGCAACTACAGTGAGTGACCTATAACAAAGTCCTAAATGATTTGGTTATTACAATCCATAAATTTCATCCCTAAAATGTTACCATGTATCCTTACTAGTGGTTCCTCAAATAAAAAAAATATATAAGCAATCTTCCATTCCTTTGTCTGATGTATCTAAGGAATTGATACGCTACAAATTAGTAAACCGGATATACGTTTTAAAAAATATATATAAACCAGATAAGGTATTATTCGGTTTACATTTTGAAATCAATTGTAAATCGGATGACACCTCATCCAGTTTATATAATTTTTGAAAACGTATATCAGATGAGGTGTCATCCGATTTACATTCTATTTGGAAATGTAAACCAGATGAGATCTCATCCGATTTATATAATTTTTGAAAACGTAAGTGTTATCCGATTTACATTTCCAAATAAAGTGAATGGAAAAGAAAGAGGTGGAGGATACTGTTGGGTTTTGTAATATTAGACTAAGGGTATAATAGACTTTTTAAGTCTAATATGGAGGTGTAAGACGAGATCATGGAGGTGTAGGAAGAATTCATCTTTTCTAATAAAAGCCCTTCGATAAGAAGGGCTTACGGATCACCCTTTCAGAGACATATTCTTCCTCCACCTCTATGATCTCATCCTATACCTCCATATTATACTTAAAAAGTCTATTTTATCCTTAATATAAAATTATATAATTCTATAGTGCCCCTTTACTCCCTTCACCCCATTTTAGGTTTTTAAGCTTGTATCTATGCACTTCGTCACTATCTTGTTCACCTTGATTGTGTTTCGTCATTGGCATTCGTACTTTTCTATCACCGACATTATCTTGTAATTTGTGTTGTATTGTTTACTATTGTAATTTTGATAGGTTAACTTTGAAGTTTGGCATCGTCGACGGCAAAGTTAAAACCATGTAATTTTTATAATTATATACCAGATGAGGTGTCATCCGGTAAACATCTCGAAAGTAATACATACCGGATCCGGTATGTATTATTTTCAAAATATATATCGAATAACACCTAATCTGGTATACGTTTACAAGAACTTGTATATACCGGATCAGGTGCAATCCAGTATATGTTCTGTACATTAATATATATCGAATGACCTAGATCCGATATATATTAATTGATAAAACATATAGCGGATCACACCTGATCCAGTATATTAAAATTTGGTTTCAGACCATTTACCATCATGTTGGTTTAAGGCCATTCTTGCAGGTGCATTTGCTAATAAGGGCTTCCACATGGCATCGGCAACCGCATCCTGAGTTGTGCAGGTGCTTTTAGAATCTTAAATGAAATCCTCATCTTTCACAAGATATATATTGTAAATGTGACGCACTATTATACTATAGATGGGTTTGGCTGTAGGACTGATATATATAGTAAATGTGACACTATTATACTGTAGATGGGTTTGGTTCTAGGATTGGTGCTTGCATTCATTCTTGGAACAGGTTTGCACTTTGGTGCTAAAATATTTACAAAAAATGCTAATGTTCTTCACCTCATTCAAATTGGGATCCCGGTAATTATTCATTTTCAAATTGGAAAAGATATTGGTAATCTATGTTTCCAACCTCCAGGGAGACTCACATTGATGTTCATTTTTTTACCAATTTGTGGCAGTCACTCAACCCTTGAATTCTTCAGCATTTGTATTTGATAGTGTCAACTTTGGTGCTTCTGATTTTGCATATTTAGCCTTGTGATATGCATTGATTTTAGTTGATTTTGTGTAGATTTTGTGATTGATTCTATTAGTAATTAGGTTGATGATGTTATTGATTCGGTTTAGATTAGATTTTATTCTTTTATTATTGATTTTGCAATTTAATGTGTTTTATTGTGGAAAGAGAAAATTTTGTTGAGAGTTAGGTTAAATCTGAAGGGAAAGAGAATAGAGGCGCCGAAATTTAGGAAAGGAGCAGAAAAAGAGCATAAGTGACTTTTCGTTTAAGCTAAAGACACAGCCTGAGCTAAAACTCACTTAAAGTCCATCATAAGTGAAGCCCTAAATTAAAGACGTCAACGCCACTGAAGGCGTGACTTACGAAATAACGGTTGCACTCTGACCTAATTCAAGGAGCGAAAGTTATAAAAAAAAGGCTAGGTCAAACGTAGAGGGAATCACTTATCACTCACCATCTACCATTCATTGGAGACTCTTAGGAGCGCCGTTGTGATCAAGACTCATCCTTTTCCTTTTCTTTTGTATTTTCATGGCTACCATGCATAGCTAACTCCTTTCTCTTAAAATTGAATATAAATTCTCACCTCAAATGCACTCTTAACTCCATTTTTATATCATTGAATCCAAAAACCTTTGTTTTACGTTTTATTATATTTTGATTTCTTTTAGATTTCTCATTGTGATTGGAAAGCACTCTTTGGAATTGAAACTAAACGTAAATGCATTACATGTATAAATTCAGAGATGGATTATAGTGTAATGACTGCTTATAGCAACTGATCTTAACGTTGATTAGGTTATTCTAGCGACTAGGGATAGAACCTAGGTAATTTAATTTATGAAATTCAATGCTAGAGGAATCAGGTTGAAAAGACTTTTATTTGCACAGATGGATAAATGGAAAAGATGATATTGAATTAGGTTAAGAATGTACACGAAGGAGAGTATTACTATTCAATTCCAAGACCTCTATTATTATTGAATTCACACTTTTACTATTAATTGTTTTGTTATCACGTTTCTTAATTCATTCAATCATTACCTATTGTTTGTTTATTTGCTCATAATACAATTAATTGTGATTCAATTTATAATCAAATTTTATTCCCTGTGGATACGATACTTTTCTTACTTACTATATTACTTGAGAACTTAGTACACTTGTTGAAAATCTATTAACACAATCTCTATGGTGGGTTTTTCAACCTTATGCAGTAAATATTAAGGGCTTTGCTTCATTACGGTAACTCTCAGGTTGTGGTGGCAATTGTAAGCATCATTTGTCTGCTTATTTTGTCATCCGCTGGTGGTTTCATCGGTATTTGGGTTGCTTTGACCATCTATATGGGTCTTAGGGCGTTTGCTGGCTTCTTGAGGTAATAATGAAATGAATTTCAAGGGTTATTATTCCTTATGTTTTCCTCCTAATTGACTAATGAATGAAATACGTTGATGCAGGATTGGATCAGGATCAGGACCTTGGGAGTTCCTGAGGTGCTTATAATAACTATGCACCAAAGTTTCAGCTTCATAAGCCTATAGGTTGCAGTGGTAGTTGCTAATTACATTTAAAAGTTAGAAGCTTTCCCTGAATTTTTTAGTAGCTAGAAAATTATTATGAAAAAGAAAGTTAACCATTCATATAATAAGCAAAATTCAAAGTGAGACTTTATGAATAAGATTTGTAGCATCCAATTTTGCTTGAGATGGGTTTACGAATAACAATGCCACCCAATTTTGCTTGAAATAAGGTTTTGTAGCACGGAATATAGCTTGAAATGGCATACACCAAATATTGCTCCATCGGGTAT